>Ga0335069_10000962_pt1 | contig 46431 bp, 36 predicted proteins | sample Lox_Sample_11_FD_206714 | JGI IMG/M metagenome (GOLD analysis project Ga0335069, IMG submission 206714) | Soil microbial communities from Loxahatchee National Wildlife Refuge, Florida, United States - Lox_Sample_1.1 | ecosystem: Environmental > Terrestrial > Soil > Wetlands | place: USA...
ATGGCTCTAGATCAATCCTAGCACCGAGATCGTCCCGGAGCGCCACGCGTTGTCACTTGGCCTAAATTGACATTTCTAAGTGATTGAAAACAGATGGCGATGGTAGCGCTAACGGGAATCGAACCCGTATTCGCCGCCTTCTCCTGTTTGCTATAAGTTACTGAAACCGCGATCGCAGGGACCGCCTTCTTCGCAGGAATCTCAAGCCGTTTGTACAAAACATGTACACCGAATTGGCCAATGGGTTTGAGTGTTGCTTCGCGCCTCGCCACGTACGCAGACGCGAGAGATGCGCGGCGCAAGAAAATCGAGGATGCCTGCCGCACGTGCGAAAATAGGGCCATGGAGCCTTACGCACTACCGCACGGTGCCAAAGGCATCGAAGGCGACGGGTTCGCAGTAGAATTCCGCGCCGACAAGATCGTCTTCGTACCAAAAGCTGACAGCAAAGCCACGCACTACACCCTTCACACGGGTGCGAACTCAGGCGTCATCGATCTCCATGCAACCGGCGGTGACGGGGAAACTCATCGTACGCTTTTCGCCATTCGAAAAGATGACCTCTTCGGCCTGCTCCAGGAAATGGCCCCGATCGTTCCCGAACTCTTAGGATTGCTGCGTCCGTTGCGCTTAGGATGGCTCAAACACCGGAATATCGGCATCGCTCGCGGCATCGAGCCTGTCGCCGACGCCGAAATCGCCGCTGTGACGCGCAAACGAAAAAAGCGTCTCACCCTGGACCCTGAGCTTTATTGTCAGAACATCGACTGCCCGGAATTCCTGGAGGATGTCTACGATTTTCCCGATGGCAATTTCACGCTGCTTCACAAAGGCCGCGCCATCGGTATGGGCTTGAAGAAAACGTACGCACAAGGGGACATTCGCTTATTCTGGATTAAGCGGCGCGACCTGCTCAGCTTCGGCCATTACTGGCAGCAGAGACTGATTGAGCACCTTCAGCGAATAGCCATTCCGCCGGAGCGCTACGCCGACTATCCGTTTTTGCGCTTCTGATCCCCCCGAAATTTGCGCAATCCGGCAGTGCGGCTTTCCCGGGCAGAGGACGACTAATATGCCAGAGACACCCAAGATTCCGCCTGAAGCCGCGTTCGAACGATTCCTGCACGAAAAGCACGAGCGCGGCGAGAAGAAATACGAACACATCTCAGGCCGCATCGCAGTCGAGAACCTGCCATCCGACCACCTCTACCGGTGGATTGCCGAGTGGATGAACCTTCAGCTTTCGGATGTTGGCGTGACCTCGACCGGGGGCGTCGCTCTGCCGCCGCTTCATTTTGAACTCGTGAGGGTAAACAACGGTATCGCTGCGGCCCACACTTTTGAGGCCGTGGAATGGGGCTTCATCGTCATGACGCAGCCCATGTTCGACGAGATGTTGCGGCTTTCGCGGCTTGTCGTTTCTCAGAACGCGGCCTTCTTCAGCTTGCAGATCGCCCCTTCCGCCGATGCAGAGAAAACCGCCCGACTCCTGCTCCTGATGCAATTCTGCTTCGTCAGCGCTCACGAGTACTCGCACCTCGTGCGCCAGCATCTGGAGGATCATCCGCCCCATGCCGACGTCCTCGGAGCCGTTTTGTCGCAAGCGCAAGAGATCGATGCCGACGGGTATGGCATCTATCACGACCTGCCGTATTTTTTCAGTGGCGCCGGTCGCCCGCTTGCGTCTCGTCTGTTGAACACGTCGTCCTCCAAGTCTCTCGACAGTTCGATCCTGTCGTGCTTCCTCCTCGCCGGCATGATCCAGTTCTGTGCCCGCTGGGCCGGAAAGATACAGATCGAATCCGATCTCAGCACGGAACACCCGCCCCTCCCTTTGCGCATCAACTACATGACGCTGTTTGTTGAGATGTGGTGCCGCGAGGTAGGCGAGCTGCCGACAACTTGGATGACAGACGGCACGCTAAGAAATTACTTCTCCGCTGCTGCCGGGCTATTCCAGCCTGAGATGAAGACCGCATGGGATCAGCAGATAGCCTGGCTCAAAAGTCCAAACGGCGAGAACTACTGCGCCGAAATCAGAAAAGGCATCGACCGACTTCGCACCGGGACGATTGAGCCATGAACCGCCTTCTCTTTCGGCGGAGCGACTGCCGTTCTAGTCGTCCGGCAACCGCGTAAACGGCGCCGGTGGTATCAGGAACGGCCGCCGCGAATTGCGACCTTATGATTCAGCGCACCGGTAGACTCTCCATGACTGGCGCGAAGCGGTTCATCGAGCACTCCGAATAGTTCGTGTACATCCCCAGATGCCCTACTATCCGCAACAGGATTCGGTCCACAAAGCTCAGCAGAGTGAAGAACTCATGCCCGGCATCGGCGAACCCAAGATCCTTGCCCTTGGCCGGGTCTTTCACTGACAGGAACTGTCCCGTATGAACCAAGGAATTCCGCGATGCGACAATCGCCTTGACGCTCTTCTCGTCTTCAACGAGGCCGAGTTGCTCAATCATATAGAGCACTACTCGGCGGAACGAGGGATCCCACTGCCCCAACTTGTCGCGAACTGCGCCCACGGCTTCCGGAGGAACATCGCTCTCTTTGAGCGCCGTCTTAATTACAGTCCCTATCTTCCTCCTCAGTGCTCGGGGTAGCATCGGTTCCCACACTTTTTCCGAATACTCATGAACAAAAAGATCCTTCAGCATCTCCAGCACAACGACCGTTTTAATGCCTCTCGCCTCGGCGTAGTCATTCTCAAGCCGGGCATCCAAAAAGGCGGCAATCAAACCATTCATCTTCCGCCAATCGCGGTTCTTAAATTGGTCAAGGCCGTGTTGAAGGAACTCCTGCAACATTCTTGTGTTTGCCTCGTAACCGAATTCTTTGATTGGCGCCACTCCCAGAGAGCAATAGGGTTTGGTGCGACGAGCGGCGTGCACGGTTCGTATGCGCTCGCCCTGCGCATTTAACCCGGTCGCGACGATCCATTCGATAACGGTTCCCGCAGCCACGGACATCAGCTTGCAGATCCGGACCGCCAGATCGAAAGGCCATTCCTTCGGTGCCCCGGCAGGGGTAGGGATGTACAACTCACAGGTCGGTACAATCGCCCGTGTTTGCCAGAGCGTCACGATCCGTTGCACATAATCTGGCAAGGGCGTGATCTCCACGTCTACGCTTTGGCCGTCGATGATCAAAGCCATTCGATGGGGCGGCGGGTGGTGCGGTGGCTCGCCGAGATGCGTAAAAGGTGAAAACGCGAAGTTTGTCAGCAGATACCGGTGCGAATTTGTCGGCGGCTCCTTGTCGAAAACAGCAATCTTGCCAGGCAGAAAATACATCGAACCATATCCATCGCTGTCGAGAGACAACGGCCTGCCGCCGCGTTCCGTGTCCATCACAACTGTCAAGCCAGCCGCTGTCGTTCCGCGAAAACCCGCGGAGCCGCCTGTGTCCAGGAGAGCAAGCAAGTGAAAAGCAAAGTCGTTCGGGAGTATGCGGTGGCAGAGAAGCTGTACCATACCGTTGCCGTCCTGGTCTGCCCGAAATTGGCAGGCTATACGGGCCCCGTTTTCAATCGTCAGATACCCAGCCCCCTCGTAGCTGGCGACGGCGTCCTGACTGTTGAACGCGAAACCTTCCTTCAGACGAACTAGCATGCGCGCATGATAACAGCCCGCACCAATGGCTTCCTCCTGCTCGGCACCAACCCGAAAATAGTGACGTGAGGGCGTCGTCTGGCTAAACTGCACGCCCGTAATTCATAATCGAAAAGTGCTGCAGGCAAAAGTGAGAGCAGTCGCCAGCTTCGGCGACGACACGACGAAGATTGAAATCATTCTGCCGCCCGGTGACCCGCAGGTCATGTTAGCGGACGTCGCAACCAAGCCGAATTTCCAGCTGTTCGGTACCGCCTTTTCCTATTCGTATCCTGAGGCGGAACTGGCGAAGCGGCCTGCTCAGCCGGCGAACACCCTGATCGAGATTGGCGTTCCGTACTGCTTCCATGTCCCGATCAACACGATGATCGGTTTGATAGACGCAACAGCAACAAGCCATCTCGTACTCAAGAAGGTCTGGACCAGTCGCACGGAGGGTTCGAGCGAGGCGGACTATTTCTCGCCGACCCACGTGCTGTATCACAACAAGACGAGCATCAAAACGCCGAACTTCCCCACGGAGCCCAACCTCGGTCCAGAGCCGGTTTGCACCGGCACGAATGTCGAGGCGCTAAAAGACAAGGCAGGTCTGTATCGTTACAGTCTGGTTTGGATGTTTTTTGATACCGCCTATATGCGCGAGGCGCTGAAATCCGAGGCCGGCGGCCAATCGGCGCGATCCGAAGTAATTGCCCGCGCCGTCGCGGCCCTTAATCGGTTTATTGACATCTACCGCGTTGTGACGCGTAGTGCACATATCCAGCGACTCTCAAGCGTATATGTCCGTGACATCTTTTTTCAGGAACACAATATCGGATTCCATGGCGCATCTTTTGGTCACGGCATCGGCACAGGGATCATGAACCGTTCTGGAGACGAACTGAACGAAATCGCCCGTAAAGCTACTACGGGGGAGGAAATCCCGCCGTGGGATTTGCTTTTCCTAGACGCCGAGGCTTCACTTGACACGAACGCATTCACTCTGGCTGTCGTGAACGCCTTCCAGGCATTGGAGCTGCGTCTCGAAGACCTTTTGGAGAAGAAGATGACAGCTCAGGGTCTCGCCGCCGCCGACATCGAGGAGCGTCTTGGCAGAATCTGGCGAACAAAGGAGCGCCTGAAGGATTTAGTCCCATCCCTCTCCGGCCGTCGGCTTCTCGACGATGATCCAAAGCTGTGGGATCGCTTCTGCTGGGCCTACGACGATATCCGCAACAAGCTCATTCACGCCGCCCGCGATTTGGACCACGACAAAACCGAACGTGCTGTGGCCGCCTGCCGCGATGTTGGTCGGTGGCTTGATGCGATTGTATGATTCCCTGCTACCGACTCGTTTCCATACCTTGTTTGCGAATGATCTTATTGGATGGCGGCGTGTGAGACCTCTATCAGTTTCGGTGACTCACCCAACGTCCATGTGGGCCTTAAGCGGTTCTGCTCGACCGGCCAGTCCTTCTGATAAGCAAATTGGGATTTCCCAGAGCGCCTTGGAATCGAAGGGATGTTTAAGATCGGGATGAAGTGCACCGGAGACGTAGCTCAATGAGGCGGTCCTGCTCGATAATTCTATTCCTCCGTCATCACGGCGATCTTCTTCGTCGAGTGTCTTGCCGATCTGGAAAAGAATATTCGCAGCAAAGTGCACGCCGGAGTAGCTCGCGAACCGCACGCCTGAGTGCGGGTGCCGCGTCACGGTTCATCGCCTTTTGCATGCCGAACTTTGCGGGGCGATCTAATATGTACTGGACTCTCGGAAGGCCCTATGTCGCGAGCGGCAGGACCGCGCACCAATGTCGAATGCGCCGAGGCATTCCCGGGGGTCTGTCCGTACCGAAAAACGAGCCTCTAAAGGCCCGATTAGGCCCAAGAGGTTCTTGTAAACAATTGATAAAATTGATATGTCTTCATTGCATGCAGCATCCGCTTGTATTGATGCAGCATCATCTGCTTGCATAGATACATCATCATTTGATTGCAGATGCACGGCATGATACGCTTGTAGGTGTACGGCAGCAAAGGCTTGGACTCGTATATAGAAGGCAAGGCGCTATGGCAACTCCCCATGAAAAACTTGCGGCATCGCTCACCGTACTCCGTGACCTGCAGAGGAACGGACGGCGGGTGTTCCAGTCCCAGGACTTCAGCCGCCTCCACCGCGAGCGTCTGCTTCAGAATGGGTTTCTCCAGGAGGTTAGCAAGGGATGGCTGATCTCCACCAGCCCTGGCGCGCGCGCCGGCGACAGCACGCCGTGGTACGCCTCCTTCTGGGAATTCTGCGCGCGCTACTGCAACGAGCGCTTCGGTGACGACTGGCACCTCTCGCCCGAGCAGTCCCTCCTGCTCCATGCCGAGAAAACCGTCATCCCGACACAGGTCATCGTTCACAGCCCGAAGGCGACCAACCACAAAATCCCGTTGCTCTTCGGCACGTCCCTCTATGACCTTAAAACCCCGCAGATGCCGCCGCCCGCCGATCTGGCAGTGCGGGACGGTCTGCACCTGTTCACGACCGCCGCCGCGCTGATCCGCGTGCCTGAGGCGTTCCTTGCTGCCAATGCCATCGAGGCGCGTGTCGTCCTCGCCAGCCTGCGCGATGCCTCGGAGTTGCTCCGCCGCCTGCTTGACGGCGGCCACACCGTGGTGGCGGGCAGGTTGGCCGGAGCCTTGCGCGGATTGGGGCGGGGCGATGCCGCCGACGAGATCGTCACCACCATGAAAGCCGCGGGCTACGACGTGCGCGAGAGCGATCCCTTCGCGGGCCGCGCGCCGGAACCCGCGCCCGCGGCGGCGGTGCCGCCCATCGTCGGACGCATCCAAGCGATGTGGGCGTCGATGCGCACGCGCGTCCTCGATGTCTTTCCGCCGCCGCCCGGGCTGCCGCGCAACACCGACGCCTACATACGCTTCGTCGAGGACATCTACCAGAGCGACGCCTACCACTCGCTCTCCATCGAAGGCTACAGCGTCTCCGCCGAATTGATCGAGCGCGTCCGCGCCGGAAACTGGGACCCCGACCATCATGATGCCGACCGGCAGAGCCGCGACGCTCTCGCGGCGCGCGGCTACTGGCAGGCTTTCCAGGTCGTGAAGGCGAATGTCGGCGAGATCATCGGCGGAGCCAATCCGGGACAGCTTGTCCGCAACACGCACCGCGACTGGTACCGCGAATTGTTCCAGCCCTGCGTGACGGCGGGTATTCTTCCGGCGCGCGCACTCGCTGGCTACCGCAACGACGCCGTCTACTTGCGCACGTCGCGCTACGTGCCGCCGCGCTGGGAGGCCGTGCGCGACGCCATCCCCGCGTTCTTCGACCTGCTGGAGCAGGAACGGGAACCGGGCGTGCGCGCGGTTCTCGGGCACTGGCTCTTCGGCTACATCCATCCGTATCCCGACGGCAACGGACGCATGGCGCGGTTCCTGATGAATGCGATGCTTGCCTCCGGCGGCTATCCCTGGACGGTGGTGCGCGTCGAGGACCGCAACGCGTATCTTGCGGCGCTCGACCATGCGAGCATCGACGGCGACATCGAACCTTTCGCAGGCTTTATCGCGGAACGCGTGCGCTGGTCGATGGAGGAGAAAGGCAAACGCAACCCCGAATCGTAGTTTATGTGCCGTACTGCTGTTTCGTCGGATCGCGCCGATTTGACGAATGCCGTTGCCGCTGGCGCTCGTGTGGAAAAGGGACAATACCTCTCCTTTGCTCGCCAATTTTATTGCCGAGGTACAGCGCTTGGCAGACGCGCGAGCAGTCAAAAAACGTTAAAAGCGCCGGGTTCTGCCGTGACGGGAATTTCGCCGGCCTGTCCGTCCCGCTCGACCGGACTTGATGCGAGGCCGCTGCTGGCTCATATAGGTCGAACCAACGAAATCAAGCTGTCGAGGTCATTTCAACGGCCGCGCACCCAAGATGAGAATCTCCACTAGTCTCCGCGCGCTTTGCTGCCAGTCAGGGCTGGTCGCGACATTGGCGACGCCGATCAAAGCCCTACGAACCGCGAATCTGAGCGCCGAACCACAGCGGCAAACCGATGTTCTATGGGCGCTAGACCATAAGCGGGTTATGCTCTTTCGGACCAGATGAAAAATGTCCGGTGAAATTCGTCCACGTACCCTGCAGTTGCTTGTGGTGAGGGGGGATCGACCCGTGATACCTGTCCAACCTGTCCACCGATACAAAGGAGACGACGCGAGACGACTGCACCCCGGCCTGAGAGCAGCACTGCGAGGGCACTGCGAGGGCGACACCAACCACCAGTGCGATGTCATAGAATGAAGGTCTTTAAGAAGATGCGCCTGTTCTTGCGCCCCTACGGCGGTCCAGTGGACATTTGAGCCACATCTCGTCCGGCGGAGGCGCCTGCGTTGGAAGGAAGCCGATTGCCCAGGACGAATGTCGCAATAGAGGAAAGCCACGGATACAACACCCGAATTCAAAAGGGTGGCGCACTCCTTGATGAGATGCGACAGCTGGTCCGGTTCTGGATGGATGCTCCCTCCGAAGACCTCAGCGAAGCTGCAATCCGTTCCAATGTGCTGAACAAGGCCACGCGCGCTCGATCTGCTGACATTCTCCGTCGAACCTACATCCCCCGCTTCGTTGAAGGGCCGATTCCCAACGCTTGGAAGTTGGTCCGCCCTCTCGAAGATGTTGAGGCATCTCCCCAACTCGTCAAACCCATCTACTACTGGATTAGCGCCAAGGCTGAGCCGATGATCGCTGATTTCTCGCGTGAATTCCTGCTGCCGCGGTTATCAACGGCACGGGCCGGCGTCGAACAATTTGAAGTCCTCGATTGGCTAAATGCGAAAGGCTGCCGCTGGTCCCCCACGGTGTCGACCAAGGTTGCCAGCGGTTTGTTGGCAGCGCTCCGCGACTTCGGAATACTGGAGGGCCGCACCAAAAAGCGTCTTGCGAGTTTGCGATTGCCAATCTGCTCATTTGCCTACCTTGCCTTTTGCTTCCACAAACTCGGCGCTCTTGGAAGGGGATTGGTCTTCCACCACGATTGGCAACTATTTCTTCTGCACACGCCCGATGTCGAGCACAACTTTTTGGAGGCGCACCAGCGCCGCCTCGTTGAATATCACGCCGCCGGCAGCACGGTAAATCTATCTTTCCCTTGCGAAACTCTGGAGGACTATGCCCGTGTTGTCGTTGACCGATCGAATTAATCTCCTCGAATCCGATTTGAAGGCTACTCCGCCGGCGTTCATTATGGCCCGTGAGCTACCGTTTGCTATCTTTCGCTACGATCCACATCTGGAGGAGGAAAACGAATGGAAGATGCGAGGTGAGATCCAAAAGCTCGCCACACGAGTGGAGAACGAGAGTGGTCGCAGGGTCCGGCTCATCTCTTTGGCCGAATTATTCTGGCAATCTGTCCGCGAGTCCGAAGGGATCGATGCCATCGTCGAGCTGGAACGCGAGCACGGTTTTGAGGCTGCGCAGCGTCAGGTGAACCAGTATCTGTCGGACCCGGACTTCCGGCCCCTGTGTCCGCTCCTATTGGAAAGGTCGGACACGCTACCAAAGGACACGGCGGTCATTTTCCTCGTTCATGCAACGGTTTTCGCTCCGGGCACCTATCGCATCTCGTCCTTGCTTGAACAGTTGGGTGGGAAGTTGAAAATCCCAGCGGTGCTCTTCTATCCGGGCAGATGGAATCACACGTTGAACTACATGGGACTGCGATCCGAAGACCAGGCGCTAGGAAGTTACCGGGTCAAAATCTATGGGAGAGATTCATGATCAAGATCGGCGAACTGCTGGACCGCGATTTTCGCAAACCAATTGAAGAAATCATCAAGGTCAATAACGCAGATGAAGAGACCGTCTATACCGAGCTAACCGAATACATTGCCACGGACCGGATCAAGACCGAATACGAGCGCCTGTTCCGCGCGATGGCGGATGCACCGAAAACCCCGAACGCTGACGTCGGCGTATGGATCTCCGGCTTCTTCGGCTCGGGAAAGTCCTCTTTTGCGAAGAACCTTGGTTATGTCCTTGCCAATCGAACCGTATTGGGCAAGTCTGCCAGCGAATTGTTTATTGCCCAGGTCAAGGCAACCAAAATCAAAGATTTCATCGAGTTCTTGAACGCGAGCATTCCTTGCGAAGTGTTCATGTTTGACGTTCAAGTGGACCTCGCTGTCCAAACCAACGCTGAGCAGATTGCCGAGGTGATGTACCGCGTCCTGCTCCGAGAGCTAGATTACGCCGAGGACTATGACATCGCCGAGTTGGAGATCGAGGTTGAGCGAGAGGGTCAGCTCCCCAAGTTCGAGGAGTTCTGCCAGAAGCGCTACGGCACCGACTGGCGCCGGGTGCGAAAGGGCTCCCAGAAATTCGCCCGCGCCAGTGCCATCCTTCACGACCTTGAACGCGGGACATACCCGGCCGAAGACACGTGGCTGCAATCCGTCAAGGCCCGCCCGATGCAGCGACTGACCGTGAAAGAAATCGTTGAGCGCTCGTTCGACCTGGTTGCCTATCGACGCCCCGGCAAGGCGTTTGCTTTCATTGTCGATGAAATGGGCCAGTATGTCGCACGAAGCGGCGACAAGTTGGAGAATCTCCGCGCCGTCGTCGAGCAGTTCGGTCGCGTGAGTCAGGAGCGACTCCGAAAACGGCAGATTCCAGGGCCGGCATGGATCATCGTCACTTCGCAGGAGAAGCTCCAGGAGGTCTACAACTACATCTCCACCGGCCGCATTGACCTGCCGAAGCTCCAGGACCGATTCAAGTATCAGGTCGACCTCTCTCCCGCCGACATTCGCGAGGTGGCCACGAAACGTGTACTGGCGAAGAAAGGTGACAAAGAAGTCGTCCTGCGTGAACTCTTCAAGAACAAGGAGCCCATTCTCCTCGAAAACTGTAAACTCGAGCGGACCTCTCGTCGTACCGATTTCGGCAGAGAAGAGTTCGTGCAATTTTACCCTTATCTGCCCCATTTCATCGATCTTTCCATTGACATCATGACGGGCATTCGGCTTCAGCCCAATGCGCCGAAGCACCTTGGGGGCAGTAACCGCACCATCATCAAGCAGTCCTATGAGATGTTGGTATCTGACCGTACGCGGATGGCTGACCAGCCCGTTGGCGCGTTGGTGACGCTTGACAAAATCTATGAGCTTGTCGAGGGCAACATTCCCTCCGAGAAGCAAAAAGACATCCTCGACGTCCGCCAGCGATTCGAGAAAGACAAGGACTATCCTGGACTGGCGGCGCGCGTGGCCAAGGCCATCTGCCTGCTTGAGTTTGTTCGTGACCTGCCTCGCACTGCAAGAAACGTCGCCGCGCTGATCCTGGAAAATGTCGGCGACCCGGCGCCGGTGAGTGCAGTGGAGGCAATCCTCGCACGTCTCAAAGACGCTCAGTTCGTCCGAGAGACTGACGAGGGGTGGAAGCTTCAGACCGCCCAGGAGAAAAACTGGGAACAGGAAAAGCGCGGTTACGCATCGGTAAAGCGCTCCGAAAGGAATGAAATTCTTCGGAAGGTTCTAAAGGAGATCTTCGACGCCTCCAAGTCCCGGAACTTTAACTATAAGGGTCTCCGCACCTTTGGGCTCGGGCTCTCACTCGACGGCCAAGCATTGCCTCCGGCCGGCCAGATTCCTTTCGACTTGTTGAGCGTCGATCAGACGGAGGACCACGCCAAGCGCCAGACTGAGCTCGCAACAGAGAGCCGGCAGGACGCAAATAAGGACCGTGTTCACTGGCTATTCAGTATTCCAGGCGAAGCGGAGACACAGATCGAGGATCTGCATGCTTCCCAGCGCATGATCGACAAATACGAGCACATCTCGGGCCAGCAGAGCATCTCCGACCTGGAAAAAGGCCTCCTCGTTTCAGAGCGCGCCAGCCGCGAGAAGATTGAGACGAAACTCATCGGCACTTTAAAAGGTGCTCTCGAATCCGGTGGCGGTTTTTTCCGCGGCTTGAAATTTGAAGCGGGCGATCTCGGCAAGGACCTCGGTGCCATGGTGCGGGCCATGTGCGACAAAGCCGTGCCGGAACTCTACCCCAAGGTCGAAATGGGATGCCGGCAAATGGATGGCAGCGAGCCGGACGAGTTTCTGAAGCAGGCAAATCTTAACAGCCTACCGTCCCTGTTCCACGGTGGCGAACAAGGACTGAACCTTGTCATCAAAGAAGGCAACCGCTATGTCCCGAATAGCAAGGCCGAGATTGCTCAGGAAATCCTCGGTTACCTGAAGCGGGAGCATGCCTATGGAAACAAAGTCACTGGCAATCAGATCGCGGATCACTTCGGCGGGCTCGGCTATGGATGGGATCGCGACGTCGTCCGCTTAGTGCTCGCCGTGTTGTTCCGGGCCGGCACCATCGAGGTCACCCATCAAGGGCGCCGCTACCGGAACTACCAAGAGCCGCAGGCCCGTACACCGCTGACCAATAACACCGCTTTCCGTTCGGCCAGTTTCGCCCCTCGCGAGTCCATTGATCTGAAGACTCTCACCGCCGCTGTGAAGAGCCTCGAAGACATGCTGGGGCGCGAGGTCGACATTGAAGAATCCGCTATCGCCGAGGAATTTCAGAAGCTTGCGCGAGCTGAGAAGGAGCTCTTACTTCCGGCGCTGGCGTTGGCGCAGGCCAACAAGCTTCCAGTCGCTACGAAGCTGAAGGAGTGGTCCGAAACCCTTGACACCGTCCTCAGTAGCCAGCCCGACGATTGCGTCCGCATGCTCGCCGGCGAGGGCAAGAGTCTGCGAGATCTGCGCGAGGAGTCCCAACGAATCCGAACGTTCTTGACCGAGGGAAACCTTGAGATCATCCGTCATGCACGGATCGCACTCGATGCCCAGCTATCAGCGTTGCGCTTGGTGGACGAGGATTCGGTAGTGTCTTCCCAAACTCAGGAACTGCGCGAACTCCTGGATGGATCCGACCTACCGAAACACATTACTCAGATGACCGAACTGGCACGGGAGATCGATGCGGCCTTCCGGAAATCATTTGAGGAACGTCATCGGCGTCGACTGGAAGGATACTCCAAGGCGATCGAGGAAATACAGGCCCAGCCGGAATTCGCCCTGGTGGAGGAATCAAAACGCGAGGCCATTGTGCAATCACTGCGCCGACGGGCCGTTACCGATTTCGAGTTGCGGCCCTTTGCTGCTGGCGACGCTAAGACGGGAGCGACGCCTCGCAGTTTGGAAGAGGATCTCGACTTGCTGCCATCACTGCGCGCCGGTGCCCTTGGCCAGCTTCGCCAAGCCGTCGAACCTCCTCCTAAGAAGGAAGACGGGTTCGAGATCGTCCGTTTGAGCGACTTTCTTCCTAAGGCCCAATCCCTTGAGGAGATGACAGAGGAAGAGATCGAGAAGGCGCTCGATCTACTGAAGGAGAAGCTGTTCAGCCTTCGCGAGCTCAAGCGTAAAGCGATCTGGGATTGAAATTATGACACCAAGGGAGGTCTTTCAGGACAGCTTTCGCATTGCCGAACTACTCCTGCATCTGTACCGTCTACTTGACAACGAAGGCATCGTCACTCAGGGCGAGACGGTGACCCGCTTACGGGAATTGCTGAAGGCGGAAGCTGATGAACAGTTGCAGCTTTTGTTGAATTCCGTTTTTTTAGGTTGCATCCGGGAAGAGGCCGGAGTCCCCACGGCGACTTTGAAACCACAGTCGCTTTCGAATCTGCTGCGCCAGGCGGTTGTCTCCGGTTGCACGGCCTATGAAACCTATCTCTCCTCCCTTCTTGCCGAACACATTTTCACGGTCATCGAATTGAAACAACACGAGTTCTTTCCAAACGACCCTGAGGTTGCCAAGTACTTCGATGGTCTTTCCTTTTCGATCGGAGAAGCTTTTCGCCTGTTGAGCCAGGAGGAACGTGCGGTCTTTTTAGGCACGAAGATTGTCACCTTCGTTCAAAAGAAGAACCTTGGCTCTGTGGCAGGCTTAAAGACCGTCGGCCTACTGCTGGGGCTGGATGAACCCTGGAACCAGGTCGCCCAACGACTGAACCGGGAGACGAAAGAAGTCCGGCGGCTAGTGAACGATTGCATTGAGCGCCGCAATTCCATTGTTCACAAAGCTGATCGCAAGCTGGAGGAAAAGGGGATGGAAAAACAGTCAATCGGCTATGCGTGGACCCGGCAGGCAGTCGATACGATCGGCCATGTTTGCCTCGCCCTGGATGAGTTGACGGTAGAGCGAATGAGGCAGTGCCAGGAAATAATCGAGACCCGCAAAGAGGTGCCTCATGTCTGATCTACGCACATTCACACTGTGGGCACGCGGAAAGTTGACGCAGGAAGCGGAGGAGCTGTTGCTTCAGATCTATGGGCTTGAAAGCAGTGGGCGGTTCCTTGCCGAGAAGAAGCTACCGGTTCTGTCACGCACCCCCGCAGCCCTCGAAACTCGAGCTCGCCTGGAGAAGCTCCTTTCGGACGAGGAGGACGCGGGCTTTGAGCGGATTGAGGCATACCGGAAACTCGTGAAGGAAGTCGCGTTCACTCACTTGAATCGACTGGTTGCTTTGAAGCTGATGGAGGGACGGAAACTAATCCGCGGTGCGGTGGACCGCTACCACGAGTCGAACGGATTCAAGATGTATCTCGCGGGCCACGAGAAGGAACTGAAGCTGTTTGAGCAGGGCAGTATGCCTCAAGACGACTTCAGCGAAGGTCCAAGCGACCGAGCGTATCGACACTTCTTGCTGTGGGAGTATGGTGAACTCGCCAAGGAAATCCGAGTACTATTCGATCCGGAGAATGCCGCAAGCGCACTCTTTCCCCGTCCCCGCGTGCTGAAGGAAATCATCGACGCCCTAAATTCGGATGACCTGACGGAGACCTGGGCAATTGGTAATGAAGAGACGATCGGCTGGGTGTACCAATACTTCAATGCTGAAGAAAAGGCCACTGCTTTCGATCGCGTCTTCAAGAAGAAGCAGAGGTTTCGGAAAGTCGACATCCCTGCCGCCACGCAAGTGTTCACACCCAGGTGGATCGTCAAGTTCTTGGTACAAAACAGTCTTGGCCGACTCTGGCTGTCGATGCATCCGGACAGCAACCTGGCTGCAACCATGGAGTACCTAGTCTCCTCGGCGGCTGATCCTCCAGGTGCCATTCGCAAGAGTGTAAAAGAGATACAGATTCTTGATCCGGCAACCGGCACCATGCACTTTGGCCTCATAGCGTTCGATCTTCTCGCGAACATGTATCTTGAGGAAATTGCCCATGCAGGCCAGGACGGTTGGCCTGCCGATCCACCAGTAATGCGGGAAGACGAGATTCCCGCGGCCATTCTGGCCAATAATCTCTTTGGCATCGACATCGATCTTCGTGCCGTTCAGTTGGCAGCCTTGGCACTCTATCTTCGAGCCAAATCGCTCAGCCGCAACGCGGTACTAAGTGAGAGCAACTTGGCCTGTGCAGACGTCGCTTTGTTTCGCGGCCCACACCGAGACAAGATTGCGGGAGAGATGTCACTTCCGAGAGGAGTAAAGAAAGAACTCTTTGATCGATTTTGCGAGACGCTCGACGAGGCCAGCCTGATGGGCTCTCTGGTGCGTGTGGAGAGGCTCTTTCAGGAGAAGATCCGGGCAGACGAGCTTAGAACATCAATAGACGCCTACGTCCGAAAAAAGGCGGCTGAAGGCGTCGATGAATCGTATTTTGGCGGTGAAACAGCCAAGGGTCTTCGTCTACTTGAGGTGCTGACACGACGCTACGACGTGGTATTCACAAATCCACCCTACATGTCCAAGAACACAATGGACTCCGTCATGGCCGAGTTTTTGAAACATAACTACAAAAAGAGCAAAGGAGACCTTTATTCAGGTTTCATAGAGCGCTGCGCAGAACTCCTGGCTGAATCGGGTAGGCTCGCTATGATTACGCAACAGTCGTTCATGTTCATTTCCACCTGCGAGGACCTCCGCCTCTTACTCTTGGCGAATGCGGCGATCGAAACGATGGCCCACCTGGGACCACGGGCCTTTCCGGAAGTGCCTGGTGAAAAGGTAAACACCACAGCGTTTGTCCTTCGGCGCGAGAGTTATCACGGCGCTCGTGATGAGAGTATCGGGGTCTATTTTCGACTAGTACGCGAGCCGGATTCGGATGGCAAGCGTACAGCGTTCGAGCGCGCACTGGAGTTGCAGAACAAAGGTGAACGCGACCCGAGTTTGTATCATTATCGTCAACGTGACTTTGCTGCCATTCCTGGAAGCCCATGGGTGTACTGGATAACGAGGACGTTAAGAGAGCGCTTCGTGAACCTGCCAGCGCTGAAGCAGACTGCTACTGCTAAACAAGGCCTGGCCACTGCGGACAATCAGAGATTCATTCGCTTCTGGTGGGAGATCGGGCTTCGGAGGATTGATCGTCAATGCACCAGTGCCGCCGCAACTCTAGAATCTTGCGCCAAGTGGTTCCCACATATGAAGGGTGGCGGTTCCCTACGCTGGTACGGCTACCGTGAAAGCGTCGTCAACTGGGCACGCGACGGCGCGGAAATTCGATGTTTCGGCGAGGAGACCGGACGAATCGCTTCTCGGCCTCAAAATACTGAGTACTATTTTAAGCGTGGTCTGACTTACTCGGCCGTAAGCGGTAAAGGTTTTGCGTGCCGCCTCATGCCGGAAGGCTTCTGCTTTGATTGCGCCGGCGACTGCCTGTTCCCAAAGGAACCCCAGAATCTCCTCGGCTATTTGGCTCTATTGAACTCCTCGGTTACGAGGGGCTTTCTATCCTTCATCAATCCAACGCTTAATGTTAATACCGAAGATCTTGATCGCCTACCGATACCCCGAAGGCTGACAACAAGACTCAGCAGCTTGGCTGAGTCAGCGATATCACTCGCGGAATCAGTGGAAGCCGAAGACGATACGAGCTACGACTATGTCGCGCCCCCACCATGGCCTGACGGCGGCGACACGGTGACCAGGCGGTTGCTCGAATTGAGTGATGTGGAGAGCCAGATCGACGAGGAGGTCTATAGGCTTTACGAAATGTCGGACGCTGATCGCAAGGCTATCCAGTTGGAAATCGAAACCGCTCCAGCAGTGTCGGACGATGAGGGTGCGGCCGACGCCAACAATCATCAGCCAGAAGCGGAACTATGTGAGAAGGCATTCGTCACTCGTCAGGAACTTGCTGCGCGTTGGGTTGCGTATGCTGTGGGAATTGCTCTAGGCCGATTCGAACCAGGCGTGGAAGCGGCATTAGGCCGTGGGCGCTTCACGCCGGCCATTAGCGACCGCGTCCGGAGCCTGGCGGCGTCTCAAGGCATTATGGTCTTCGAGGAAGGGCATCCCGACGACCTCGCCCAAAGAGTACTCGACATTTTGCACACGCTCTATGGTGACGCTGAGGCGGAGAATATAGTCCGAACCGCAACGGCTGCAATCGGATCGCTACGACAGGCGGTGGAAGGTTATCTGCTTGGTCCTTTTTTCAGGGAGCACGTCAGGCACTACCGCAAGCGACCGGTATTCTGGCTGCTCCAGTCGCCCAACCGAGGTTACAGCGTTTACCTCTTCCATGAACAGGCGACAGAGAATACCCTTTCTCTCATCCAAGGCAAGACGTACTTGGGAGGACGCATCCGCCGCGTTGACGCCGACCTGCAACACGCGAAGAAGATGGAAGCCGGCACAACCGGACGAGACAAGACCGAATGGACAAAGAAGGCGAGAGAATCGGCTGAGTTGCTAGACGACCTCCGTGCGTTCGACCGCAGCATTACCGCCGCGAACAACTTCTCCATCACTGATCGCGACGGCGGATCCAAGATCGTTCGATGGCAACCGGAATTCGACGATGGCGTGTTGCTCAACGCAGCTCCACTCCACGAACTCACGCCCGCATGGAAACGGGTTGACGCGAAGTTGGACTTAAAGAAGGTATGGAAAGACATCGAAAATGGCGAGTATAACTGGGCGAAGACGGCCATGCGCTATTGGCCGCAGCACGTGCTAAAGGACTGCCGGAAGAACAAGAGCTTCGCTATTGCTCATGGATTGGCCTGAGAAGATCGCTATGGGAGTCATCATTGACGAACTGCGAGAGGTACTCGAACGGAATATCCGAGATCACGGGCTGGTCGCTTGGTTCGATCCTGATCGGCACTACGAGTCGGCGCTGGACGAGTTTCAATTGGGCGGATGCCATTTCCTTCGGTTTAATGGAAGCTACTACGCGCTACGGGCCGAAGCCGAAGCACTGATTCGCGGCCTGGAGGCACCTAAACTGCTTGTCTACATGCCAGTCGCCTACGATATGGCCAGCCTTCCCCTAACCGAGTTGTTAGCGTTCGGCGTCTCGCTGCGCCCTGGAGCAATCGGGCAACTGAATACCAAGCTGGCCGTAATCGCCCGCCGGGCGCTCAAGAAACGTGTGGCGGAGACGCGCCTGACGGAACTCGATCGGCAGATCGAGAAAGGCCAGCTCACACTGGTTGACCTGGAGCAACTCGGAGACGAAGGAGGCGGCGAGGCATTGCCTACTGTTCTGGCGGTACTGTTTGGCACGTCGGCAGCCGATGAAGCGGCTTTGGACTTTTTGGCGCACCCAAACCGGGATGCGGAACTTGCGGCCCGCAACGGATTCGCCGATTGGGCCCAGGCACTGCGCACTCATTTCGGTATCCCGGTGGGTCCGGAGCAGCCGATGATCGAGGTGCGGACGACGCTCGCCCGCCAGGTTCTTTGTGCCGAACTGCTCGACACCTTGGGAGACGATGCGCCGACAGCACTGAAGACCGTGGTGTCTTCGAAGGAGGTCGCCGTCCGGCGTCGCTGTGCCGACTTGGCTGCCGAATGGCGGAATCGCCGCGACCTCGGCTCCAGCTACCGCGAAGCCGCGGCGAGCGTCGAGAAGGCCCTCCATCTTGCTTCACTCGACTTTTCGGTATCGGCTTTGGATCGAGTCCAAACCTTCGCCGGCATGGAGCGCTGCCTGTTGCGGCGCATCGCGAGCCGTCTTGCCCTGGGCGAAGACACTCCTGCCATGCTAATCGCCGAGCGGCACCTTGTTGCGTTCTGGTCGCAACAGGAGCCTGACCTGCAGGCGGAATGGTCATTGATCGTCCAGGCCGCTTCGCTCCTGAGTACCGCCACGGAAGTGGAGACTGCTCTCCAGAAGCCGCACACTGCGGAAGACTGCATTCGGGCCTACACGCGCGCGGAGAACCCTTGGTCGAACTTGGACACATTGCAGCGGCGCCTCGAAAAGCGGGCGAGTAGCCTCGAGTTTGCTCTTTCGGAACCACCGGCCGAGATCGAGGCACTGGTAACGCGGGCCAGACAACGCTACTCCGAGGCTGCCGGACGTCTTGCGGAGGCTTTCTTGCGAAGCTGGCAGAAGGATGGCTTCCAGGTCGGAGGCTTCCACCGCCAGACGCAGGTCTATGAGAGGTTTGTTGCTCCCCTGGTTCGCGAGCATCGGACGGCCTACCTGATGGTAGACGCGCTGCGATATGAGCTAGCCCGCGAGTTGGTAGATCTGCTCAGCCGAGAATTTGAAACACAGATGGACGTCGTCATCGGCACCGCGCCTTCCGTCACTGAGGTCGGAATGGTCGCCTTGCTGCCAAGCGCCGATACTGGGCTGCGGCTCTCCGGCAACGCGAAGCTGATGATCACGCTCCACGGAGAACCTATGCGCAACCGGCAGGACCGAATGGACTATGTCCGCAAGAGCGCTGATGCGCCGGCAACAGACCTGAGACTGGAGGAGCCAAAGAGTTTCAAACGCAAGCTGAAGGACATGGCCGCTGGCCCGGCGCTAGTAGTGGTGACCTCGCGCGAGATCGACCAGAGCGGTGAAGACGAAACTACCGGGGCCCGAGAGCAAATGGAGAAGGTCTTGACCCAGGTCAGCCTTGCGCTGCGGAAGTTGGCGGAGGCGGGTATCGAGCGCTTCGTCATAGCGGCCGATCATGGATATATCTTCGGAGAAGATCTAGCGGAATCAGAGAAAATCGACGCGCCCGGAGGCAAGACCGCACTCCTACATCGCAGGGTGTGGGTGGGCCAAGGTGGCACAACAAGCGATAGTTATCTGCGAACGAGCTTGTCAAAATTGGGTCTTGTCAGCGACCTGGAGATCGCCGTGCCTTGGAATTTGACCGGGTTCCGTACATCCGGTCCGACTGCGTATTTCCACGGGGGATTGTCACCACAAGAGATCTTGCTTCCGGTTCTGACGCTTGTGCCGCGGAATTGGGCGACCGGCCAAAACGCCAGGAAGATCTCATGGGAGTTGGCGCTCGGCAGTCCGAAAATCACGACAAGATTTCTAAGCGTGCGCATCACTGGGCAGTCGCAGAGTCTGTTCGATGCCGAATGGCCCAGAGTCCGGCTTGAAGTCCGCACCGGGGCCGACGTGTGTTCCATGCCGGTCGTTGGCACATACGGATTCAACGAAGCTACCGGCGAAGTCGTACTACGTTCCTCCGAGGCCGATCCGAGGAGCACTGAGCCAAACACGGTGGCTTTGATGCTCACGGGTAAGGCACCAACCAGCGGCGCGGTGAGCGTTCATCTGATGGATACAACGACAGGCGCCGAATTGAAGAAGATCGAAAACGTGGAGGTGTCGATTGCCATCTGAGGCGTCACTGTCGACGAACGGACTCGACCACAAAATCGCGCAAGTCTTTGCCGGCAAGGTCGTGCGCAAGGAACTGGTACGGAAGGTAAAGTTCGGCTCCACGGTGCCCGTATACGTTCTGGAGTACCTGTTAGGGAAATACTGTGCCACTGAGGACCCTATTGCCGTCGAGGCTGGGCTCCGAATCGTCAACTCCACGCTTACAGAGAACTTCGTGCGGCCAGACGAGGCGAACAAAGCCCAGTCGCTGGTTAAGCAAAAGGGCCGATATACCCTGATCGATAAGGTAAAGGTCCGTTACCTATCCGAAGACGACAAGTATTGGGCGGAGATAGTGAACTTCGGCCACAAGTTCATACACGTGCCAGATCGCTTCGTTAAGCAGTTCGATCGACTCCTTGTCGATGGTGTGTGGTGTGAGATCGAACTTCGGCACGAATACGATGACCAGGCGTCGGGCAAGCGCAGTCCGTTCTGGATTGACGATCTCAATCCGATCCAGGTGGCCAGTTTCGACATTGCCGAATATACTGGGGCGCGTCGGCAATTCTCAACCGACGAGTGGATTGACCTGCTCATCCGAACCATCGGCTTGGAGCCGGCAGGAATGGAGAAACGGCTGAAGCTGCTCTACCTCTTGCGGCTAGTGCCATTGTGCGAGCAGAACTACAATCTCGTGGAGTTGGGTCCACGCGAGACGGGTAAAAGCTTCGGATATCAGCAACTCTCGCCGTACGCTATTCTTTTGACGGGGCCTACAACTGTTGCGAATCTCTTCTACAACATTGCCACCGGTAAGATCGGCCTTGTCGGATTGTGGGACGCCGTAGCCTTCGACGAAGTGGCCGACATGCAAAAGATGCCGAAGGAGGTGGTGACGACGCTTAAGACTTTCTGCGAATCTGGAACCTTCGCCCGCGGCAAGGAACAACTGAGTGGAACAGCCTCGATCGCAATGTTCGGCAACACGAACCAGCCGGTTGATGTGATGGTTCGATCGTCCCACTTATTCGCACCCATGCCAGAGGTGATCCGCGAAGACACAGCATTTCTGGATCGCATCCATTTCTACATTCCCGGCTGGGAAATCCCCAAGATGCAGATGGCGATGTTCACCAACGGTTATGGGTTCGTAGTGGACTACCTAGCGGAAGCGCTTCGGGAAATGCGTCGGCGGAACTTGACCGAGGTTTTGGATCACGATTTCTCGCTCGGTGCGCAGCTGAAGTCCCGCGATGTTAAGGCGGTCCGAAAGACGGTGGCAGGGCTCGTCAAGCTGATCCATCCTCACGGTGAATTGAGCAAGGATGATCTGCGAGAACTGCTGGAACTAGCCATGGAAGGCCGTCGTCGGGTGAAGGAGCAGCTCAAGAAGATGGGCTCGTTCGAGTTCTTCCAAACCTCGTTTTCCTACATTGAGAAAGAGACGGGGGAAGAACGGTACGTCGGCGTTCCAGAGGAAGGCGGGCGGAATGTGATATCGAGCGATCCGCTGGAGCCGGGCTCGGTGTACGCAGCTTCGGTGGACGATCAGGGCAAGGTCGGCCTATGCCGGCTAGAAGTGGGTTGCGCTTCGGGAACGGGCAAACTGAAGCTGGCAGGCGGCATCGACGGTTCGATGAAAGAGTCCATCCAGCGGGCATTCGGCTATCTACATTCCAACAAGGTACGCCTAAGCATCGGACAGGATTTTGAAACCACTGACTTTCACGTGGAAGCGATTGATCTGCTTCAGAACCGTGTCTCCTGCGAGTGCGGCCTGGCACTAATCGTGGCGATCATCTCCGCGATCAAGCGCCTCCCAGTGCAAGCGGCGCTGGTGATTCTTGGCGATATCAGCATTCAGGGGAACATCAAGGGCGTGCGCACATTGGTGGAGCCTTGCCAACTCGCGATGGAGAACGGCGCACGCCGGGCGCTCATCCCAATCGAGAACCGCCGACAGTTCCTCGAGGTGTCCGGCGACGTAGCAGAGCGGTTGGACCCGATCTTTTACGGTGACGCTCCAGTTGCCGCGAACAAGGCATTGGGCATAACCTAAATGGTTCTGCAGAAGAAGCACACCGATTTTATGGGGGAGAAAGAGCAGAAGACAGAGGCAGCCAGCGACGATCCCTGGGAAGACCTAGTGGTCAGTATGCTCTCGGTGAATCAATATTCGCTGGAGCGGACGTATGAATCGATCGCTGGCTTGCGGGAGAAAGGATTGTTCAATCCCCAGAAGCTGACGCAGTGGGAGCAAGCCGAGATTGTCGCATCCCTGAAGTCCGCCGGCTGCGACCGCGGACCATTCATGACCAATCTCTTCGCCTTGCGTCTAGCGAATCTGGGTGCGCTGATCCAGAGCAAGGGTCTCGACGCCTGCAGCAAGGTCATCTCGGGGCGTGATATCCGGATGATCGAAGAACTGCTTCTGCCAGTCAACGGGATTGGCCCCAAGGTAATCGCGAACTTCTGCTTCCTTCGTGATATCCCCAAGAAATGATCAGGTCTTGTCCATCCCCCAGAAGACCCAGCCATTAACCGCGTGGTTGGTGAGGCTCTTTGCCGCCGCGGACGGGCTGTTGAAGCTTTCGCCCTTCATGCGGTAGAGCACACGCCCGTCGTGTTCCACGACTGAAAGATTATACGTCTTGCCCTGGTACTCCCTCTTGAACGCGGATCCGGGCTTTGGCAGCGTTCTGGGCTTTCTTTTCGGCATCGTGAGAGCCTCCTAAAACTCTAAAGTCCAGAGTCTAACATCTCGACCCTTCGTCCGTTGACTGATTTCTACGTAAAGATGGTCGAATGAGCGCTGCTTGAATGCTTGATGAGCTTGTCCATCAGATCCGGCACCTGGCTTCTCCATTCCAGATCCTCCGCCAGTGGGGAATTCGGGCGAAAGCGGTCACGATTCCGGAATGAACGCGATCAGCGTTCCGGGATGATTCCGATCATTGTTCCGGGTTGAAGGCGATCACCGACTCCGACGGGAATCCGATTATCAATCGGTCGATCCGGATTCGTGATCGGCTTGGCCCGGAATGATTTCCACAGGCCGAAGGGCGAGCGGCGCTGGATAACTACCCGGCAAGCGAACCTTCCTGAAAAGGGAGGAATCAGATTGCCGGCCAGGAGACTATCCATGCGCAGGATCAAAGAAGTACTTCGACTCAGATTTGAACTGGGATTGGGCCAACGGCAGATCGCACGCAGTTGCTCGATTGGCCAGTCCACCGTTTTTGACTACCTCAAACGCGCCGAGGCCGCCGGACTCCGGTGGCCGCTGCCGGACGACTGGGATGATGAGCGGCTCGAACGATCCCTCTTCGCCCATGGTCAGCACGAGCAACCATCGCCACAGCGCCCGCAGCCGGATTTCGAATCGATCCACGAACAGTTGAAGCGGCATTCGAATCTAACATTGGCGCTGCTGTGGGAGGAATATCGCCAGGCGCAGCCCGATGGCTATCGTTACTCGCGCTTCTGCGAGTTGTACCAGCGCTGGCGGCGCAAACAGGAAGTGGTGCTTCGGCAGGAACATAAGGCCGGAGAGAAGCTTTTTGTCGATTGGGCTGGCGACACGATTCCGATTTACGATCCCCGCGGCGGGCCTATACAGCAGGCACATTTATTCGTCGCGGTGATGGGAGCGAGTTCGTACACCTACGCTGAGGCCACGCCGGACGAGCGGTTAGCGAGTTGGATCTGCGCGCATGTGCGGGCTTTCGAGTTCTATCAAGGCACGCCCAAACTGGTGGTGCCTGATAACACGCGGACCGGTGTCACCAAGGCGTGCCGCTACGATCCGGACCTCAACCCCACGTACCAGGAGATGGCGATGCATTACGGCATCGGCGTCGTGCCGGCGCGTCCCTACAAGCCGCGCGACAAGGCAAAGGTCGAGTCGGGCGTGCAGTTAGCTGAGCGCTGGATCATCGCCGCCCTTCGTCATCGGAAGTTCTTCTCCATCGAGGAACTAAACCAGGCGATTCGCGAGCTGCGTGACCGCATCAACCAGCGACCGTTCCGCAAACGCGAAGGTTCGCGCGCATCGCAGTTCGCCGCACTCGACAGACCCGCGCTGAATCCGTTGCCGGCCGAGCCGTTCGATCTCAGTCAGTGGTCCCGAGCACGGGTGAACATCGACTACCACATCGCCTTCGACACGAACTATTACAGCGTGCCGTATAACCTGGTTCACGAGCTGGTGGAGGTGCGCTCGACGCCAACGACCATTGAGATCTTTCACAAAGGCCAGCGCGTCGCCTCTCACTTGCGGGCTCGCGGTCATGGGCACACGGTCACGATAACCGAACACCGCCCGCATTCGCATCAAGCTCATCTCGAATGGACGCCGTCACGTATGGTCCAGTGGGCGCAGTCCATCGGCCCGCACACGGCGCGACTATTTGAACGCATTCTCGCCGACAAGCCCCACCCGGAGATGGGCTACCGCTCCTGTCTCGGTTTGATCCGGCTCGCCAGCCAGTATTCGTCGGCGCGGATGGAAGCTGCTGCCGACCGTGCACTCGCAACGGGAGCGTGCCGGTACCAGAGCGTGAAGTCGATCCTGAAGAACTCTCTCGATGCCGTTCCCCCGACGACGCCTCCATCTTCACCACCGCTGCCGCACGGCAACATTCGCGGCGCAGAGTACTTCGATTGAGGAGACCCGGTGATGCTGAAACAACCAATGATCGAAAAAATGCTGGCGCTGCGTCTCCTCGGGATGGTGGAAGCGTTGAAGACGCAAGAGCAGGATGCCGCATCGCGTGAGCTGAGCTTTCTGGAACGGCTCGGACTGCTGGTGGATCAGCAGTGGAATTGGCGGGAGAATCAGGCGCTCGGCCGACGGCTGAAGAGCGCCAAGCTGCGCAGCAACGCCTGCGTCGAAGAGATCGACTATCGGACGGCTCGTGGCTTGGACAAGAATGTGATCCGCGCCCTGGTGCAGGAATCGGCTTGGGTGAGCAAACACGAAAACGTCTTCGTCTTGGGACCGACGGGCGTGGGCAAGAGCTTTGTGGCGTGCGCATTGGCGCAGAAGGCATGCCGCGACGGTTACTCGGCGCTGTACACCCGCGCCCAATCGCTGTTTCGCGACTTGTCGATTGCCCGCGCTGACGGGAGCCTTCGCAATCTGCTGGCCCGACTGGCTCGTATCGATGTTCTTGTTATCGACGATTGGGCGATGGCTCCGCTGTCGGAACCCGAGCGCCGCGATTTCTGGGAGATATGCGAGGATCGCTATCAGGTGCGCTCCACGGTCCTGACTTCGCAACTGCCGGTGTCGCGCTGGCACGAGCAAATCGGCGACCCCACCTTGGCTGACGGCATCCTCGATCGGCTCGTACACAATGCCCATCGCATCGAGATGCGCGGCGATTCAATGCGCAAAAACCGTGGAAAGTCGAACACATAAATGCCGCATCGACCAAACGATCAGCCAACCATGGCGATGGATGTACAGTGAGGTATGCGGATTCCGCGAGCAGTTTGCACAACTTATCTGTTCGTCGCTCCGCTGTTGGCTGGTGATTGCCCCGACCAAGGTGCGCTGACACTTCTTAGGCACCAGATAGCCTACGAAGGAACCGAACAGGCCCCACCGCTGAGGGGCCTACAAGTCCTCCACATGGATGTTTGGAGTCGTGGGCCTATTACGGGGTTTTATATCCATGATCAGCTAAGGAACAACTGGAGCCCCGATGCCCGCCTCACTTACATATTTGGGAAAGACGGACTGCAGGGCGGTGGCACCTGCCGGCTCGAGAAGGATTGGAGGGAGTGCATTGCGGGATTGGCCAGCGGAGAGGGCGCAACTGCACCAGTTACAACCTGCAAAGCCACCCTAGACTTGCGCTCCGTACCTGTGTGGAAGCCCTCTCCGAATGATCAGACAAAGAAGCATATCGCCGACGAACTTCGCAGAGAGATCGAAGCTCATTTCTCGGGATCAGAGGTGCAGGCGATTGTTGTTCGCGATTTCAATCTGATGGACAACCAGATCACTATGTATGTGAAGTTGCCGGACGGGCCCTACTTCCAAGGTTGCGGGTTTTATGCAAATAGGGAACCGCACTGCGAAGGTTGGCACCTCTTCGGGCAAGCTCCGGTGTCCAGTATTCGAAAGTGGATTTTCGCAAGACCCTACCGGCTGAAGTAATTTCAACCTCCAATTCCGGAGCGCTACTCGCGCTCCGGGCTTCTGTGTGCTGAGGCGGGGCAAGGCCTGCCGCCTTTCCCCGCGCCCCTTTGCCCGCTTGCGGCGTACTTCCTCCGCTACGCTCCGGATTTGCTCTTGACGAATCCGATCACTTCTTCCACAATCAGAGAACCAGCGTCGCGTCGCTCCGACGGCTGACCGGGATCATCCCGGAATACTGACCGCCTTCCCTTCGGAATCGGTGATCACCTTCGGCGGAATCCCCAGCCAGCTCCGCTCGCTGTCCTGCTAGCCACGAGAGCACTTGGCTGACGCCGAACAATTGCTTAGCGGGCCCGTCCACACCAGGGACCGGACCAAGTGTTCGAGTCGCAATTTCGCTCGGCTTCCGATTCTTCAGTTCGCCCACTGGCTCCACGTCGCACCCGTTAACTACAAGTCCGAAGACCCGTACAGCGGCTTTGGCGCCCCAGAGTTTGCGGACATCTTCGTCCACCCACTGAAGGACAACCGTATTGTCGATTGAGTCGGAAAGCCACTGCTCCAGGGTCTTCTTATCCTTCCCAACAGACTGAATCGCCTCCCGAAGGAGTCTTCCTAATTCCTCAATTTGAAGTTGTTGCGTGTGTTGCTGCCGAAGCTGCATCAGCGCCGTGCCGAGTATCAGACCGTTCGCACATACGAAGCGAAGCCATCCTGCGACCGCCATGAGGCGGCAGCTCCCTTCGACAGAATTGAAAATCTCTATCCGGAAGCGCATGTCATCGCCGCTTCCCAATTGCATCTTGAAGCGATCTTCAGCTGGAAGAATCAGCGAGAACCTCGCCCGCTCTCCGTGGATGGTCCACTCTCCGCGTACCCAAACCTCTGACAAGTCGATCTGGTTCTCAGCCAAAACGTCTTGAACGGTCCTGAGCGCGTGGTGGTGATCCACGAGCCGATAGTTCTTCGACACAACCCCGACCGGAATCGAGTCTTGGCCCTGTTTGGAAGCTACCCGGTAAACCATGTCCAGAAACGGATTCACGCCTATCTCGTCGCCATTCACCGACGCCATCGAAAACGGCTGACGACCGAAATGCGGCACCGATTTCAGGACCTCGTTCAGGGTGCCCTCGACAGGTTGGGTCACCGGCAGACCAAGCCAGTGACGCCGTTTGTCCATGTTCGCTCTGGGATTTACCGAATCTGCTGCTGTGTGATCAGCCATATTCCACTGCCAGTATTATCCTCCGTCGGGCTTGCGGTTCAGAGGACGGGGATGACCTCAGCGTCCAGCGAGCGGCGAACTCGGCGCAAACCGTTTCCGGTGAATCGCTCCGATTCATTCGCGTCTTTCCTTCCGACGGCCCCGGCACATCCCGCGAATGGCCCCCGAGCGGAAACTCACCGTCACCTTGTTGGTCTTTCCGTTGTAGACGATATGCTCGATCAGGGTTCGGATGATTCGGACCTGCTCCCGGGAGTTGAGCGATTCCCACACCGGCCCAAATTGTGCGAGGGCCACCCGAAGATTGGCTTCGTCCACCGATTGGCTTTCGAGGATCCCGATTTCCTGAAGGATCTCCCTCAGCCTATGCTCCGTCTGACCGATGCGCTCCTGGAGATCGGCCATGCGATCCGTCATCGTCTGGTCGCCCACCTTCCGAACCAACTTGCTCAATTCGGCTCCCAGGCTCGCCAATCCTCTTTGCGCAGCGTCGCGTTCAATGGTCAGGTCGGTGATGCTGCTTCGCCTCTGCTCCTCGGCCTTGGCAAGGGCGCTGGCCACAATGCGAGGGTCGAACCCGATCCTGCAAACCTGCCGGATCAAAAACCCCTTGATTGTAACCTCAGAGACGGCTCTTGTTTCGTAGGTAGCGCACCCACCTTGCTGCGCCTGCGCGCAAACGTAGTATCGACAGCGACGAGAATCTCTCGTCGTGTAGGTGCGGATCATGCCGGCGTCGCAGGAGGCACAACGTAGCAATCCTTTCAGCAAAGAGCCGTAGCTGTTGCGTACTTCGCCGCCGCCGCTACGCCCATTCCGCTGGAGGATCTGTTGAACACGCTCCCAAATCGATGTCTCGACGATTGGCTCATGTTCGCCCTCATACGTTTGCTTCTGGAAGTCGACCTTGCCGATGTAGATCGGGTTCGTCAACAAGCGGAACAACCGGCCCTTGCTGAACGGCTTGCCGCCGTGCGTAACACCCTTTCTCGTGACCCACTGTTTAGTGCGCCAGCCGCGGCGGTGGATCTCCCGGACTACCGGCACCAAGGCGTTGTAGTCGAGGTACAGTTTGAAGATCGTCCGTACCTGGAGGGCCTCGTCGGCATTGATGGTCAGGCGACTGCCGTGAGGGTCGATGTCGTAACCCAGCACCGGTCGCCCTCCGATCCACTTGCCCTTGCGCCTTGCCGCCGAAATCTTGTCGCGCGTGCGCTCGGCGATGATCTCCCTCTCGAACTGGGCGAAGGATAGCAAGATATTGAGCGTGAGGCGGCCCAGGGAATTGGTCGTGTTGAACTGCTGCGTCACCGAAACGAAGCTGACGTTGTGCTTTTCGAAGATCTCGATAATGCGGGCGAAGTCAATCAGCGACCGGCTCAAACGGTCCACTTTGTAAACGACCACGCAATCGATTGCCCCCGTCCGAATGTCGACCAAGAGCCGTTCCAGTGCGGGCCGGTCCAGGTTGCCGCCGGTGAAACCACCATCGTCGTAGCGCTCAGGTAAGGCTACGAGCCCTCCGCTACGTTGGCTGAAGATAAAGGCTTCGGCGGCCTCGCGCTGCGCGTCGAGGGAATTAAACTCCTGATCGAGGCCTTCTTCGGTGGACTTGCGCGTATAGATGGCGCAACGGAGTTGGTGAACGGCTGTTCGCGAAAGGGGGTCAGTTTCCGTCTGGAGTGCGCGATTCAAGATCGGTCTCCTTTTCATGCAGTGCCAAAATTGTAGCGCCATGAGAGCGGGCGCCTGGCCTACTATCAAGTCGTTCTCCGGTCGCTTGGAGCGCTGGCGGAGCGGCGGATTCGCTCAGGGTTCGCGCCTTGCGCAGGCGAAGATAGCCGGTGGCGAGAAGGGCGGCGATCTCCTCGATGACGGAAGCAAGCGGGTCTTCTCGGAACTCCATGTGCATCTCCTGAAACGGGGAGGCCGATGTCTCGGCCGTCGGAGACAATCTGTGAGGTCGCAGAATGGCTTAGCAGTGCTGGTGTTGCGACTACGGTCGGACGGAGCAGGACATTCGGCGACGGCTATCATCCAAGACCGGGAAGTGGAGTTGCCGCATGGCTGTTTCCGCGCTGACGATCGCGGAACCAAAAAGTGTCAGCTCTTGTCCCGTCGTGGGTGGGAAAGTGTGAAGGAGACGAAGGTGTTATTTGGGTCGCGACCCATTTTGAGGTGCTGTCACGCTCGTTTGAAAGCGAATACAGACGACGGTTGGAATATGAGCCGCTCCTCGGCCCGGGCTTGCTCGTACCTGTCACTAGGCCGCAATTCCAAAGTTTGCGGAGTCGCGGGCGGCTGAGAATAGCAGGTCGAACCTGGGTGGCAAATTGCCCTTATAACGAGCAGGGACTTTGAGATCTACGGACATCCGCAGTGGCAGTCGGTTCCGAATACAGGTACTCTAGGTTTTCTGGAAGCCGGACGATTGAAGACTATATGTCATCCCTACCGAGTTCGCATCTGTTTTCGTCACTGCGCCGCAAACCGCCGGGTTCGGAGGGGCAGTACAACTGGATTACCGGAGAAGTCGACGTCGTGCCGGAGCAGATCGAGCTGCCGTTGCCGCCGCTCGATGATGCGATCCTTCCAGACGACGGGAGCGTAATCCTGCTCGCGACCGAAGGCGGATCACAGTTGTTCGTCTCCGGGTTTGGATTGTTCATCGGAAAGAAGAGCGAGCGGGTGGTGGTGAAGCAAGGGAAGTCGATCTGCGCGCAGGTTCCGCTCATGCGACTGCAGGAGATTATCATTGCTTCGCGAGGGATCAGCTTTTCGTCGGATCTAATTGAGGAACTGTGTGAACGCGGAATCCGGATCGCATTCCTGAATTCCGGCGGAAAACCGCTCGCTTTGATCACGTCGCCGATGCTGACAGCCACGGTAGAGACACGCCGCGCGCAACTCACCGCATGCGCGAGTGATCGCGGCGCAGACCTATGTCGCTGGATAGTCGCCGGCAAGTTGCACAATCAGGAAAAACTGCTCCGCTATTTCGCGAAAAGCCGTGACGGAGAAAGAAGGGGTGCCCTGGAAAGCACCGCCGTCGCTCTGCGGCGGCTGCGACGCTCCGCTCTCGCAACTGAAGGAGCCACGCCTGACGAAGTCCGCCCTGGGCTGATGGGTTTGGAAGGGACTGGCGGGCGGCTCTACTGGAAACAGATCGGAAACATGCTCCCCGATGCCCTTGGCTTTGCAGGCCGGTCCCATCAGGGGGCTACTGATGCCGTCAATGCTGCACTCAACTACGGTTATGGAATCCTGACCGCACACGTTTGGGGAGCCGTCATGAACGCCGGTCTCGAACCATTCGGCGGCTTTCTTCATGTAGAGCGCAGCGGCAAACCGTCACTGGTGCTGGATCTAATGGAGGAGTTTCGACAGCCCGTCGTAGACCGTCCCATCCTCTCATGGCTCAACAAGGGAGGTCAACTAGCGCTGCAGAAGGGCATGCTCGATGCGGCTTCCAAGGAAGGTGTCGCTTCTCGCGTGTTGCTGCGCCTGGTAGCCGCGGAGCAGCACCGCGGCAAGGAACACCAGGTGCGCTCAATTATCCAGATGCAGGCCCGACTTGCGGCAAGCGCCGTGCGGGGCCTACGACCCTACCGATCATATTCGTTCAAGTGGTAAGCCGTGGCGCGGAAGAATCGATATACCGGCGTGCTGAAACCTCTGCTCCAGGGTAAGGGCGCCCCGGAGGTGTCTGTGGTGCTCATTTATGACATTGAGAACGACCGGCTGCGCACACGCATCGCGGACGCATGCATGGATTACGGGCTAGAGCGGATTCAGTTTAGCGCTTTCTTCGGGAAGCTGAATCGGAATCGGCGCCAGGAACTCGCCTTGAGGCTAAGGAACGAACTGGGCAACGAATCCGGCCGGGTCCGTATCATCCCAGTTTGCGAGCAGGATCTGAAAGACATGTGGGTGCTGGATCAGTACCGCCGCGACGCCGATCAGCTAAAGGCCGAAGCTGAGGCGCGGGATCGCGAGAAGCCGCGCTTGAAGGTGCTGGGAGCCGAGGAAGATCAATGATGTTGCGCGTCACCGACTTGAAGCAGTGGGCCTATTGCCGGCGCATCGTATATTACCAGCATCGAATGCCTGGAGTAGGAAAGCAGACCTACAAGATGGAGGAGGGCAAAGCGGCGCAAGACATCGTCGAACAACTCGAAATGAGGAGGACGCTGCGAGAGTACGGATTCGAGGGCGCCGTTCGTAAATTCGGTGTTTGGCTAGAGAACGTGGACCTGGGGATAGCGGGTAAATTAGACCTGTTGCTGGAGACGGATACCGAGGCCGCGGTCGTGGAATTCAAGTTAACATCTGGGGAGGTTGGACACAATCATCGGCTCCAGCTCGCAGGCTATTCGCTGTTGGTAGAGACAGAGCTAGCTAAGGCAGTCAAGTGTGGGTTCGTCTACCGGATTCCGGATGGGCGGGTATTTCCGGTTCCCATTGACGAAAGCTTGCGGCGCGAGGTCCGCCAAGCCATGGTAGAGATGCGCAAGATGATCTCAGACGGATGCCTGCCGGAGCCGACAGACGTTCGGAAGCGGTGTGAAGAATGCGAGTACGCAAACTATTGCGGAGACGTATGGTAAATGTCAGAATTCGAAGATCGGGGGCTGTTCGGCGCAGAAACCGAATCTGCGAGAAAAGAACTTCCCACACGCGCTGTAAGTGTTGTAGAATGTGGATGTTCAGGAGCGGATGCAACACCGTCCCCATCGAGAAGGGGACTGAAACATCGCTGATATCGATGGTCAGGACTACACTTGTCAGATGCAACACCGTCCCCATCGAGAAGGGGACTGAAACGCGATGTAGATACTGGGAGGAGCGAAGCATCCTGAGATGCAACACCGTCCCCATCGAGAAGGGGACTGAAACAAACTCTCGATGGTCGATTTGATCGTCAAGGGGCAGAGATGCAACACCGTCCCCATCGAGAAGGGGACTGAAACCCTCAAGCGATGTCAGCAGGGCCTCTGCCATCGGTAGATGCAACACCGTCCCCATCGAGAAGGGGACTGAAACTCATTGGCTTATGGTCCTCCTGCGATGGCGACGATCAGATGCAACACCGTCCCCATCGAGAAGGGGACTGAAACGAAGAAATTCGACTTGCAGGAAGTCCCGTAAGATCGGATGCAACACCGTCCCCATCGAGAAGGGGACTGAAACGAGTGTTAAAACCGTCAGTTCGATCATGACCCCGATTGATGCAACACCGTCCCCATCGAGAAGGGGACTGAAACGCGCAAGAACCGTAACGTTGGGGAACTGTTGATGCTGATGCAACACCGTCCCCATCGAGAAGGGGACTGAAACAGATTACGCAGGGCGTCCCGGTGAAATCGCAGCAGGATGCAACACCGTCCCCATCGAGAAGGGGACTGAAACAAAATGATGTATGATCGGCCCCTGCTCAGAATGCCGGATGCAACACCGTCCCCATCGAGAAGGGGACTGAAACTACTGCACTGAAGACGGGCACCGTCACGCGGTCGGGAGATGCAACACCGTCCCCATCGAGAAGGGGACTGAAACAGCGCATAAGCTTGCCCAATCGTTAGCAGCGCGCCTCGATGCAACACCGTCCCCATCGAGAAGGGGACTGAAACTTAGAAGCAGTGCCACCAACCCCTTACTCATTGAGTGGATGCAACACCGTCCCCATCGAGAAGGGGACTGAAACAATCGTCGGGATGTTCGCGGGCGTAGCGGGAGGAGTGGATGCAACACCGTCCCCATCGAGAAGGGGACTGAAACCATCCTCTCTAGGCGGGCATTGGCGCGGTTTGCCTGAGATGCAACACCGTCCCCATCGAGAAGGGGACTGAAACATCGCATTTCGTCTTTCGCCAATTCCACGATCACCTGGATGCAACACCGTCCCCATCGAGAAGGGGACTGAAACAAAATAAGATGCAACGCTTCGACAACCGCCGCCGCGGATGCAACACCGTCCCCATCGAGAAGGGGACTGAAACATTCAGAACAGTGCGCATGTGGCCGATGTCATCAAGGATGCAACACCGTCCCCATCGAGAAGGGGACTGAAACGGAGATCCGTTCGAGACTCTCAAGGATGCCGCCGGGATGCAACACCGTCCCCATCGAGAAGGGGACTGAAACACAGATTCTCCGATTGCGCCTCCAATCGGAGTAGCGATGCAACACCGTCCCCATCGAGAAGGGGACTGAAACGGTCGGGCATTTCGATGAGGTTACCGGCGGGCATCGATGCAACACCGTCCCCATCGAGAAGGGGACTGAAACCGCCGAGGTCCAACCCCAACCCGCCACCAAGATCAGATGCAACACCGTCCCCATCGAGAAGGGGACTGAAACGTTGGTCGGGAATTGGGGAATTGGTCAGGAGGAGAGATGCAACACCGTCCCCATCGAGAAGGGGACTGAAACCGCGGCGCACTTCTATGAGAACCGCGAGACGGTGGTGATGCAACACCGTCCCCATCGAGAAGGGGACTGAAACCTAATCGGCGCCGATGCTGCCGAACCGACCGTGGCGATGCAACACCGTCCCCATCGAGAAGGGGACTGAAACAGGAAGCCTACAGCCCGACGTATCAGGAGCGTTTGCGATGCAACACCGTCCCCATCGAGAAGGGGACTGAAACATGATGGCAGCGCCCACAATATCCACGCCGTCACGGATGCAACACCGTCCCCATCGAGAAGGGGACTGAAACCCCGGATTTACTGGGCCCAACTTTTGGCGATTCTGGCGCCCTCGGTGAAAATCTGTTGAAATCTGTGAGCCTGAGACTGCTGGGGGATCTACAAATCTACTACTGCCGAAACTTGACCGATGACACGAAGTCCACTGCAAATGCTAATGTAGGAGTCTCGCCGGATGAATCCTACCTCCTCCTTGTCATTTCGAGCAGAAGAAGGGCCGCGCCGTCGAATGCTAGCAAGTATTCGCCGGTTTCAAATACAGGTAGTCGCCAGTCCAGGTCAGCTTCGACCTCTCTCTTACGAACTAGGGCGAATATATGATTCTCCTTGCCCATCAGGTCTGAGATTGGGGTCGCTTCGCCGTCCTGATAGAGACGCAAGGCGGGAGTATCCCAGTAGTCCTTTGTCTCAAAAATTGGTCCGCAATCATCGTCGTTAAAGATTTCGCTTGCACGAACCAGCCGCAATTTTCCGATTCCTTTGATTGTAAGCATACCCAGCGAAGTGTTCCAGGATATCCCGACAGCCCTCTTGAGGAGAGTGCGCAGATCGGCTTCATATTCTCCCATTTGCCAATCCGCGCGTCGGTGCTGTTCGGTAAAGTCGTGAACAAGGACACTGGGTAGCGATGTTCGGAATTGGTTGAGATGACAATAGGCCCTCAACCATTGTGAACCGTGTTTGCCTGCCCTGCTTCGTTCAAACATTCCTTTTGCTTGAAGATTCTGAGCGGGGCAGCCGAGGCGCTCACTGAAACCCGAGAGCGCCGCTTCGATGGTGCTCCGTAGCCGAGCCCCGAGGTCCTCGCTGATCCCGCCTTCTCTTGCCACGGAAATGAACGATTCCATGAGCGCCCGAATGGTGACCATTCCATATTCGGTTGTGACGAACCATGGGCGTACACTCGAAGATGGATACCATGCGTTGATTCGTTCTTCGAATGAAGCACGGCCGATTTCAGAAGGTAACCGGCTCATGCCTGTATAAACGTTGGGGGGGACCAACGCTATCGCCTTTCCCGGTCGATGGCGCCCAACGCGACCGAACCGTTGCATGAATGAGGCAGCCTCAGTCGCCTCAAAGAAGAGGTAGTCGCAATGAAAGTCCACACCGACTTCGATGGCCGATGTGCCCACAGCAAGTAGCTTGCCCTTGGTAGCGCGAATATCCCGGTTCGATAATCCGCGCATGATGGCCAGGGATTTCCGATCAAAGCCAGCATTCGCCAGGTTATCTTCCAGACGAATCGCATTCACTACTGAATTCACGATGACTACAGCGGGGATGTACTCTGCCTCGGCATTTCCGACCCGCAGTTGCTGGAGTTCGAGTCTCATAGCGCTTAGCTTTGCTACGAGAGTATCGACCGGGTCGAGTCCCGGCAATTGCACTGCTGTGACCTCCACGGCATGAACGGCGACGCGGCTCTCTTGGTCAGATTGCTCAGATGCAGAAACGATGGGTTCGACTACGCTCGGGGTGTACAGTCGATCAAGCATCGAACGGACTTCAGGGTGCGGCGTAGCACTCAGAAGCATGACCCGGCAGAAAAACCCGAAAGTGCGTGCCATCTCAATCATCGCCAGAGCGTGAGCCAGCTCGACGCCCTGATAGAGATGAAACTCGTCAAAGACCAGAGTCTGATATCTTTTGAGCGAGGCGAAAGGATCCGCATGGTACCGCAAGGCCAAGATACGAAATAGGATGTCCGGATTGGCCAAAACGATTTTCGGTTTGTCCGGCTCCAGTAATCGTTGTAAGGCTTCAATGCGGTTCTTGCCATGAGTTCTCTCTTGCCAGGCATTCAGCAAATGCCGGTCGATTGGTACCAGGATGGCATCGGCTTCGGAGTAGCGATCCATGCTGGTGCCGGGGAGCCAGGAAACCGTCTTGATCCCCTCGCTGGACGCCAGCTTCTCGACGGATCTTACCTGGTCGCGCAGCAACTCGTTTGTCGGGTAAACGGCAATTCCGGACTCCCGGCGGGAGAGTAGCGGCAGCATCACGGCCCTTGTTTTGCCTGTGCCCGTTTTCGCGGCAAGGAGAGTGGTGGTGTCAACCTCCCAACGGTCCCAAACTTCCGCCTGGTGGGGATATACCAGGCTCGTTGTACCTGCATGCGCAAGTAGCGGAAGCGAATAGGGAGCTACTCGAAACTTGAGATCGGTCGGCATTCTACTTCTTTGATTTTTGGGTGATCTCTGCGGCAAGTGGAGAGGCGATTGGTGAGGACAGTGCTCGGCCCGAATCCGTGAAGCGCGATGGGACGTGGACCGTGTGGGCGCCCGAAAACACAAACCAGTCGTTTTGGATATCGGCGATTCTCAGGATCAAAAAGGGTGGGATGGGAATGGGCTGGTAGGCCCTTATTTCTCCTTCAACATCGAGCGGATTGACTGCATGGGTTGGGCGGACCACAGAGGTGGTTCGAACCGCTATCGGTGCGAGAATCTCTTCAAGATCCAGGCGGACGGGGCATCCTTTTTTTCCAAGCCGCAGTACAGACGGAGGCCGGTAGTCCCGCCTTGCGAAGATGTAGCACCGAAAACCGGCCGGATCCCGATCTCCCGTCAGGGTGCGCCAAACTGGGTCGAGTACCATCCTCCAACCCAAAGAAGGACTGTTGATGCCCGCGGGCTTGTCATCGGTGCGGAGTGTGACGGAATTAATCGCGTTCTGCGTAAGCCGGGTCAACGAGGTTTCACCAACTGGGTGGGCGGGAGTCGCATACGCCGGCATTGCCGCCAGATCTTCCTCGTATTTCGGCCCCCCGCCGAAGTACACTCCATAGGAGTAGTTGGAGATCGCGTAACTGAGCGCGTAGCTGTGAATAGCCGGTGCAGTCCCTACGGTCTTCGATATCTCGAAAGACGAGAACCACAAATAGTCGTGATTGTAAAGCCTGGCGCTGTACAGGCGCAGACCGCGAGAGTTTAAATCCAGCCGCTCACTCATGGCCCACACTAGCGCTGCGCGGCGCGATAAGCCGCAACGTCCGCGTAGGATTTGTCCAGGAAGGCCTTGTCGAGGTCAATCTCTGCACATTCCTTAACAAGCGTGTCAACTTCGGCAGGGCTCAAGACTGATACCCTTCCCGGATTCCCAGTCATCGGCGTGTATTTGTCTCGCAGTATCTGGCATAATGCCTCCGCAGTTAGTGCGTCCCTCTTGTCGTAGAGTTCAAGTGTCAGTTCGAGCGGAGTGATAGTCTCTTCCCATCCGGCAGTGATGGCCATGACGGAGTTTCGGCAGTCGCCACCAGTGCGCGATTCGGCGCCATAGCTCTTACAAGCCAGCAAGGTCTTTATAACAAGAACCACTTCTTCCCGAGTCACGCTCCTGAGTGTCACAATCGAGGGAAACAGGCTTGCCGGCTTAACGACATTCCTGGTCCCGAGCGCCTGCCCTGTAGTCTGGGTGGTTTCCGTGACGGCGTTAAACGTGATTTCCTCGGCAATTTGATCGAATGGCAAGAGCGAGAAGGCAGTGGAATACTCGATCCGGTGCTTGATGTTCGCCTCGGTTCCAAGCGCGCTGGCTCCGAAGAGAGCACAACGCGGACACTGAAGGCACAAGTTATCTTTCAGGAAGCATCCCGAATCATTGTTCTTCCCGGCAGGAACGGCCTTCCCCACATTGGTAGTAGCGGAGCGGAGCATATATTCCATTTGCCTTGACTCGGCAGCTTTCTGTTTTGAACCCAGAAAGGCGACCCGCTTCACGACTGTCTTCCGGTCTGTTTCGGACAGTGGCGTATTCGCTGAGTTGAGTTCACGAGTCTCCTCGGTACGGAGCACCGTGTAGTCCAGGACTTCACGGATGAGTATCAACTGGATGGTCTCGGCGCCAATGAGTGGTCTTGGAGCGGCGAGGATGTAGCCGTTCAGCTTATCAAATGCGTTCATTTATTCTTCCTCCTCTTCGGCGGAACCTGAAACGCCCTGCGACGCCCAAAACTCGCTGATATCCCGCTGTTTGTTAGTCGCCTTCTTGCTGCGCGCCCCCTCGCTCAGTCGCGGCAAATACAGCTCTTCGAACCCTATTCCCGCCTCGTCCCAGGCGCGCGCCAGCCCCTCTTCATCACTGTACTTTGTACGGAGATAAGCAATCCAGAGCTGCCGGCGAACCTCCTTGCTCTCGAGTTGCCGCGCTCGCAGATCGTAATATAAGCCATAATCGAGCCTGTCTAAGATCCGGTCATGAAAGGCCACGGGCGCATCGCCCAAGAGTTTCACTACCGCGTCAATCCCCCGCCCAAGCGCGTCCATTCCCGCTAGTTGTAAGGTCCTGCCCGCAGCTTCGTGCACGCGAACGGCATAGCCCTTCAGAGATGCAGGATCCCGGCGGCCGCTCTTGATTTCACTTAGTATCTTGCCGATGGGTCCCATTAACCCGTGCTTGGACCGGGTCGATTTTCGTGGGGCATGCTCAAGATAATCGGCAAGAGCATGGCGAGCGGCATCGATGGCCGGTTGAGCAGATTCAAGATCGTATGATTCCGCATGCACAGTAATGGGTATTCTCATGGGTGTACCTCCTGTAATCGGCCAGCGTGAAAACCAGGGAGTTGGCTGATCAGACTCAATTGCAACGGCGATATGGACCGGCCCCCTGCTTCAATACGGCGAACCAGCCTTTCGGCTGGATCAGATGCGAGCGCTTGATAGAGTGCGGACCGTGGTGGCAGGGACGCATCTCGGGCGAGAATACTCGCCGCGCCGATCGCTGTGAGCCAGTATCTTGCCTCTGAAGCTTTTACCCATTCGCGCCCGATCAGCGACCTCACTGCAGGAACGGGCGGAACGTATGCCGCGCCTGCGCTCTGTACCAACTCGCCGATGTCCGCCGCGCGCCGAATTGCGACCGAGGCGTCGAACACCACGCTGAGGATCAATGAGACGTACAGCCGGCGCAGGGCTTTGCTCGATTCGGATTCATCTTTTCCGGCAGCGATGGGAGCACTGAGTGGGATCAAGATCATGTTGGGCGTCTGAGGGATCAGCTCTATGGCACCCAGCCGGAACACCTTGCGGCGAATGGCCTTGCAATCCTGTTGATCGATCTGGTCTGCCACCAGTGCCTCCAACGCCGCTTCCCAGGCAGGAAAAGACCTAACACAAGCAGTATTGAGAGCGTCCAAGCTGTCGTCAAAAGCCTCCTTGAGAAGTTGGAGCACTTCGTGCTTTCTCTTCTTTTGGGTATCGGAACTGACGCGATACCTGAAGAGCGCAACTAAGTCGCCGGGGGCCATTTCAAACGGATCATGGTTGTGGGCGCGCCGGGCGGCGTGATCCGTAAACCCGAGAGAAAACCCCGATTCCGCACCTATCGCTCCGTTGGCTGCGTCGGTCCACTCCCGTATGCGTTGGAGAAGGTGCGCACCGTTGATTGGTCCGAGATTCAGGCGGGGCGCAAGAACGATGATTTCAGCCAGCGGTTGGCCCAAGAGGATTTGACGAATAAGCCTCTCGTGGTAGCACGTCGAGCAGACCATTACATACCCGAAGCCACCATGCGACCTGCCTCGGTTCGTGTGGGTCTGAGGATTATCGATAAAATCGGCAGAGGCTTTCAAGCCTCTTTCCAAGTCAAATGGATTGCTGCAAATCGGGCAGAGATAGACTGCCGCCGCGAGTTCCTTGCCGGCGAATGGTTTGGAATGCCTATAGTGATTTAACTGGCTGGAAGCCAGGGCCTTAACGTCTCCTCCTTCGTTTGGTACCAACAGGTCGGCGACGAAACCCTTCGCCATTGACGCGGCTAGGGCACTACGGGGCGACGGCCTATTAACGCTCTCGAACACTTGAGAGGCAATCCGGTCCAGAATCCCGATGAGAAGTTCCAATCGCGTTTGAGGGGGTATCTCCTCCACTCTGGGCACGGAGTAGCCAACGGAGCTGCCCGGCAGCTCCCAGTAGCGGTCCACTGTATTCGCCATGTCTCTGGCGGCCATCAGAGTGGACGTGGACTGTAGCTCATCCCAACTTCCGGCTCCAAAAACGGCCTCGTAGTGTTCCTGTGCCAGCTTCGCGCCATCGGTGCCGACTGCTGGAACTCTGTCCGGGTCCATCATCGCCTTGAAAAACTTAAAAACCAGCATTTCGGGCTGGGCAACGGAAATGCGGCCGGCGTGCTGCTCCACTTGCCCGGCGTCCGGAGTCCCAGTCCCGCCTTTCAGTTTCAGGTACTCCTGGACGACTCGCTGTTTGTCTTGGAATCGTTTCTTGGCGAAACTCTGCGCTCCGATCTTCTGGCCAGCTTTTGCAAGATAGCTGCGCGACTCGCTGAATGACAACAAATCAGGCTTGGGGAGGAGATTCCCAGTCGGGCTGCCCACCATTAGCTGCGTCATGTCCCGGTTTAGGGCGTTTTCTAGGTCGGTCGTTAGAAGGCCCAAGATGTCGCCAGTCGATGGTATCTGGCAGATGGCGTTGAGGTCGGCGACGTAGACGGTTCCAGTAGCAAAAAAGAGCAGGGGCTTCCAGCCGGCCAGCTCAAACGCTTGTTGAGCCACGCGATGCAACACCGTAGTCGAAACACCCCGTGGGATCAACTCATGGGTCGTCATCCGCAGATGCCTTTGAAGTCCTGCGTCCCCCATAGCCACTCGTGCCGCGTCAGAAGGAGAGCCGGCGGAACAGAGCCTGTCGATTGCCTTTACCAGATTGGCGAGGGTTACGAAGCGGTCTGATGCGCCGGAAAGAACCGCTTCAAGAATGGCGGTGTCGCTTCGACCCGGCCGGTCATGGTGAATGCCAGCGCAGTGGATCATGACACGCTGAATCTCAGACGAGATTCCATCCAGGCCAAATGCCGCGCATATCTCCGGAACCAGCTTTTCACTAAGCTCCGAAGAGATGTGTGAAACCCATGGTCCGGTGCCGGAGGAGTTTACATAGGCCTGCCAGGCATCCGTTTCCTTGCCTGCGTCGTGGACCAGGAGGGAGACCATCAGGATAGCTTCCTCAAGGTCACTAAGACCGTAGTGCTTCGCGTCGCGGAGAATCGGCGCCAGTTGTAGAAATACGTCCAATTCGATTAATGAATGCTCGAGCAGAGATTGGCCGGATTTGCTCTTGGCGAGCTTAGCCCTCCAATCGCGTTTTTTCATCCAGGTCAATGCCTGCGCCAACACTCTCGAGTCATTCATTTTCGGTCAAATAGTAACCAGGCCCCTTCGCAAAGGGGAGTACCGCTCGACAATTCATTCATTTCAGTCCCCTGGCACGGGGTCCGGGAGCGGGCCGCACCGAAGTGCACTCCATTTGGACTGGAAACCGGGTTGATCGGAGTCGCCCACTCATTCGGTTCAGCGTAGCTCTGCGGACAGCCGAATGTCAAGCGGCTCTACAATGCATTCCGGATGGAAAGAGGGACGTTTGTTAACGGCTCGATGAAACGGCGATTTCGCCTTTTCCCCAGACAGCTTGGCGGCCTACCCCTACCCAGCGGGCGGCTTCTAGGTAGGGCATGAATTCCCCCAAGTCACCTTGGTATTCGGCTGTCCCGACGAACCCTCCGATGGAGTGGGACTGGCCCGTGCGGGTACTGAGGCGTGCGGATTCCTGTCTTCGCACTTCACAATGCGTCATTCTCACCGCCGACGCCCGCGCATTAGAACCCTGAAAGTCGATCTCCAGAGGACCTACGCCGTACAACTGGCGCAAAGTGCTGATGCGGTCTCGAATACGTCCGAAGAGGATCGGAAACTCAGGACGATTCGCGATCTTGTGCTCGTGTTTCAATTCCGTCGGTGATAGGAACTCCACGCGGATACGGTCTGGAGAGGTGATGGATGGGGTGAGGTCGAGTGGGACCGGTTCGACCGAGCCGACGATCATTTGAGACGTTTGCTCATATAAGACCTGCTCCGGAATATTTCGGACCGACAGACGACGGACTTGTCGTAACGCCGCTTTGCCGCGCCGCGGGCCAAGGCCCTCACATGCGAGCGCGGCGAAGGCCAGGATGAAGTAGGTCAACACGTCGTGGTCCAGCGAGAAGACGTGGAGATCGAAGCAGAACGATTCGCCAGGATGGACAGTGCGGTCATCGAGATGGCGAGCACGGAAGACGAATGGACGGGGCCAGTCACCAAGTCCGCTAGGCCCAGCGCCCTGGGCGACCGGCTCGAAGACTCGAGCGTAGTGACAGGATTCGCGAAACTCGCATGTCCTCGGTTCCTGACAAAGTGGCACGCACGCGATACGCCGAAAAATTACCCCGAGCGCTCCCCGCAAAATGTTGGCGGCTTTGCCGGGCGGGAAGAAAACCGATTCCCGCGCACTGAATTCGAAGCGCAGAGGGTAGAACTCGAATGTCATCGCTCGCTGTTCATTGTAACCGCCAGTGCGGGTTTGCTGCCCGTTCACCCGTGCCTCGCGAATAGAAGCCATAGCCGCACTTCGTCAAGAGCGATTCCTGTATCGACGGGAACTGTTCCATTACTTTGGTCCGCAAAGAGTCGGTCCGGGCAATCGCACGCTCTGGGTGCCGGCATTGATCCCGGGTCTCAAGTGAGGATATATATCTTCATGCAGGGCAGACGTCACATCTACGGCGAACAAAAGGCCACCTCGGCATGTTGGTTGGCGAGACTGCTGTGCCGGTCAGGTTCCTTTGGTCTCTCCGCGCCGGGAGATCCGCAGTTGGTCCGTTATCCAGAGTTCCATCCGCTTCGTAAGCTGACTCAACGGGGTCTTCAGCGCGTCTGCAATCTGCCACAGTCGGCCCACGGTTGGATTAATGATCCCTCGCTCCACCCGACTGATGTACGTACGGTCGAAGCCGCACTCGCCGCTCAAGCGTTCCTGCGAGTGGCCTGCCCGCTCGCGGAACTCGCGCACGACGGCCCCTATGGCTTTCATCTTCAGATCGGTCGGTTGGATCTGCTTCGTGCGCCGTTGCATCAGCAGATCCGATGGTGATACGTTGAAGCGTATCAGCCAACGGCATATACGCCTCATTTGCAGGGCGTGACTGGTGCCCGAATGCGGCGAAAACTGAAGCGGAATGTCGCCAGATCCCAGTCCGATGTTGTATTCTTGAGAACCGAGTAGACAAGCCGCTTCTCCCACTAGCGAACGGTCGCTGCGGCGGAGCCAGAGTCAGCAGCGCCTGTCCTAGCTTTTGAGCATCACGATGAACCATTTTGCCAAACCCCGGAAGGCTGAGGCCGACCTGGGGCGACAATCAAAGCAGCTCGCAGAGGATGAATGCGGACTAGTTGCGCCGGACCGCCTGGCGCAGACAATTACGGAGTTCGTTGAGTGGCGCGCATTTTCCTATTGGCTCCGTCTTACCGTCGAAACACAGGGATTCGTTTCTGGCCCCATGACCGCGATCCTTCGAGAGCGCTGCCCCGGCTTTCTGGATTACGCATCCGCTTTCGCCAAGGAGCATCCGCGAGAGCCCGAGTTCCTCTGGCTTCGCTTTCTCGAGTGGACCGACGAAAGACTATTTCCCGTTTCTATAGCTGAGGGCTGGCGGCACGCGCTTGGCTACTACGCGATGCGCGATCCTCGGATGGATCAGATCCGGGCGCACTGGAAACAGTGTCGCCGGGCGTGGAAGCTTGAGCCGCCCGCATCTTTTCCGAGTTTTGAGGCATGGCGCGAGTCGGCGCTTCAGCACCGTTGAGCCTCGATCTCTCGGCTTCCACGAGCTCCGACACCCAAAAGGCTGTGTCCTGATCAAACGCCGGCCATTTTAAGGTCTCAGGGTGACTGTAAAAGAAAGATTGCAAGGATCCTTCATCGATCCGGCCGTTTCTTTTCCTGTGGAGAAGGCCGGCTTCAACCCATTTCTGAACGCTCAAGCGCCTCATGTGAAGTTTTTCGGCCAATTCGCGCATGGTGTATCCGTCTTGGAATCTAGCCGGGATTCCACGCTGGCCAACCATGTCCCAGACTGCCTTCTCTGATCTCTCGATCTGTTCGGCGATCTCCCGCACGCTCATGTGGTTCAAGGATTCGATAACGAAGCGATACTCCACCATCGTCCAGCGCCGGCGAGCGCCCAGAGGTCGGGTGGGGAGCCCCAATTTATGGGCCCGCCGCAATATAGCTTTTCGTGGCCAACCGGTGAGGCTCTGAACACCCGACACGGCTGCGCTTAAACCTTCATCTTTGTGGAGGTGGATCAGCCGCTCATCCAATTCATTTGTCCATCGAAACGGCGGGCCTGTGTGTCCGTTTTCTTTTCGTTGTTCCTGTAGGCGTCGAAGACGCGCCCAAATTGTGCCGATCCGCAGTTCGGAAAACTTACGCAGGACCCTGTCAACTGTTTCGCGCTCCAATCGGTTCGCGGTTCGAATTCCCTCGAGCAAGATCGGGTCGACCTCTGTGCGCCAGAACCGTCGCTCGATTCCTGACGGCGGCACCCTCCCGTCCAATTGGGCTGTCGCGCTCGAATCGGCTTGTCCGCCACCGGCCTCGACCCGGTCGTTACAATCGTTCGCCACCACAAATGCCGTAACTACGGCTTGCAAGTCCGCTGTCCGTTGTCTTCGCAATCGTCGGAGACGATCCCATATCGTGCTGACTTGGAGTTCCGGGAATGCGTGCAGGACCGTCTCAACCGCTTCGCATTGAGACTCGCTGGCATTCCGGAGACCGCTAAGCAGAATTGGGTCGATCTCGGTCGCCCAGAACGCCTGGTCCATCCAGCGGGGGAGCCCAGACCGCGCGACTTCCTCCATGCGGGCGCCGAGCCATGAGATCGAAAGTTTTGGCCAGACCGAGCGGATCCGCTGTACCACTTCATCTTGCGTCACACTGCGTGCGAAGATTCCCTGAACCAGCACCTTGTCAATTTCCTGCTGCCAGAATTCCAACGACAACCACGGAGCTACCCCCTCGTCAGATGGTTTCTCAAACACCTTGGTCAACCACTTCTCAAAATCCTTGGGGTAGCGGTGCTTTCCCTGCGGCAGAGGGTGCAAAGCCTTCACTCGCCGGTGTGCCAGATCCTTCCCTTGCCTGTTGTCTACGACGCCATCCAGCAGGATGACTTCGATTTCCCTTGTCCAGGCGGCACTTTCCTCTGCGCCGTGTTTCGCGCTCATGTAGACCCCTCAACAGCGATACCCAGGGCGCTCTCGACGCGGGTATCACGCGCACGCGGGAAAAAAGGCCCCTATATAAATAGGCATTCCCGGAGGCGGATTTCGCCGCTCGGATTGAAGTTTTTTTGAGCGGCGTCGGAGCGGCTTTTGGCGTCTCGCGTTTCAAAGCGCTGCACCTCTTTCGAGGGGAACCACTTTCCCTCATTCCCTTCAGCGCACGTCACGTCGATGCCGCCCGGCGACCGGTAGTACATGGGTAGTAAGGCCCTTTGTGACGTCAAAATTTGCAATTTCGTCACCTCGAATGACGTTATTTTGGCAGTATAATAAGGGCATTCTGATCGGGGCTGTATGCCGGTCAAGCCTCCCCCATCCTTGGGTCCCGACTCGTGCGGGAAGTTGTCGGACGGGTTTTTGCACGTCTCTGGACATGCGAAAGAAACTGTTCGGCGGGTACGGGCTTATCTCCGTGGCCGTAGTTCTCCGGATCGCAAATCTCTCGCCAACGAAGCAAAGGCATTGACTCCTGCCCAGTGGTCCGTCGCCCTTCCCGAGCAGCGATGCAACGGAAAAGTCGTGTATCTTGACCGGGCCTCATTGGAGCGAATTGCCGACGCGCGGCCAGATCCCTTGGAGACCGTCTATCGTCAGGAACTCGTCTCGCTTTTGGAGGCCCGGCTTCCACCTGAACAGGTCCCATACTTGGACGCGTTCCTCGCCGACGACGAACCCAAAGACATTGCTCCCCGCTTGGGTATAAGCCCGAAAGCTGCATCCGCTCGAATGCGGCGGTTCCAGGCGAAGCTCGCGAAAATCTACGCGGGCCTTACGCCACGGATTAAGGCATCACACTGATGCGAGTTAAGGCATAATATGCTATCGAATGGACATCGACCGCGTCCGCAAAGAACTGCAGGAGTCTGCCCTTAGGGATTTTCCCAACCCCGAACGCGTGGGTTGCCCGGACGCCGAGACGCTAGCCGGCATGTCTCGGCGAATCATACAGATGACGCAGGACCAACTGCACCACGTCACCCATTGTTCGCCTTGTTTCCAGACGTTTTTGGCGATCCGCCAGGAGATG
>Ga0335069_10000963_pt1 | contig 46418 bp, 43 predicted proteins | sample Lox_Sample_11_FD_206714 | JGI IMG/M metagenome (GOLD analysis project Ga0335069, IMG submission 206714) | Soil microbial communities from Loxahatchee National Wildlife Refuge, Florida, United States - Lox_Sample_1.1 | ecosystem: Environmental > Terrestrial > Soil > Wetlands | place: USA...
TGGGGTTGTAGTAAAAAAACCAATACTTCCACTTTTGGTCAATAGTTTGCGGCACGCCGTTCGTCTCTACAACAAAATGAAATGACCAAACACCACTTCGCCACCCCTGAAGCCGTGAACCGTCCGCTGCAATGGGATACAACTCGGCGCTCACATAACTGCGCTTTTCGTCGATGTCAAATTGGTGCGGGCGAACCAAAACTGTGTATCGTTTGCCAGCCGGAGACTCAATATATGACTGTCGTGTATTGATGGTTTCACGATTCAGGTCGAAGTCAGTCAACACGAACCGGTCATTACACAACATCAAGTCAGGATGGGATGGCCCTTTTACAAGGGCCTGTTGCCTGAGCGGGATACAACCCATAAACAGAGCTGTCAGGACAAGAAGCATGAGCTGTGGTTTCATTTGCCACCTTACAAATAACGAACGGATTCCCGACCCGCAGAACAGCCCATCCGATATCATATATGCGGACTCTGCTCCCGTCGAAAGGGGTTGTCCAGAAAAAGAGGCGCTGGGTTTTGGACTGCGGTGGCAAGCGAAGCGCGACACCGCTTTTGAAAAAGACGTTCGAATATTCACGGCCCCATCCAAACTCTGAAAGCGCCGTCACCGCTGCGCTCTGCCGGCGCAGTCCAAAAGCCGATTTGCGTTGTGTTTGGGGCCGCAGTCTGGTTTACTACTGTTTTGAATTATGGGACGTAAACCAAGGACCGCCCAAGCGGGAGCCAAAACCAAGCCATCGAGCCTGGGACACGTGTCGCCGGTCAACACCACGAACAATCCTTATCACGTGCTGTTGCCCGGAACCTCGGTTCCGGAACTGTGCCATGCCTACATCGAATGCCCGATGCGGAGCAAGATCAAGTATGAGCTGGAGAAGAAGTCCGGGTTCCTCCAGATCAGCCGCATGCTGCACAGCGCGGTGCATTATCCGAGCAACTATGGGTTCATCCCGCAGACCTACTGCCAGGACCGTGACCCGCTGGACATACTTGTGTTGTCGCAGGAGCCGGTCATTCCCGGCTGCGTGATGAAGGCGCGCCCGATCGGCATGTTGCGCATGATTGACCAGAGGCTCGAGGACATCAAAATCATCGCGGCGCACGCAGACGACCCGATGTTCTCAAACTATAGCGACATTTCGCAACTGCCGCCGCACGTGCTGTTGGAAATCCGCCACTTCTTCGAAATTTACAAAGAGTTGGAGAAATCCGAATTACCGGTGGTGGAGGATTTCCAGGGTCGCATCGACGCCTACCGGGCCATCCGCGACGCGCTGGCGCTCTACCGGCGCCACCTGCCGCAACTGCTCAAGGGCGAATACCCGGATACTTGACGCGGCGTTGTCGGAGGGGCGAGTTACACGAGCCCCCAATGCATCGAGGTTCCGTAAACCGGGGACTCGGGGAACTTGCCCCTCCGAAGGGGTTAATTCTTGAAAAAGTCCCTGATGACCTGGACCACGCGCTGGATTTGCGCGTCGGTCAATTCCGGATAAATCGGCAGGCTCAGGCACTCCCGCGCGGCTTTCTCGGCCACGGGGAAATCGCCGTTTTTGTAGCCGAGGCCTGCATAGCACTTTTGCAGGTGCAAGGGCAGCGGATAATGCAGCGCGCAACCGACGCCATTGGCCTCGAGATGCTTCTTCAAATCATCCCGGCGCGGATGGCGCACGACGTAGAGATGATAAACACTTTCGGCCCAAGCGGCTTCGCGCGGCAGTTGCAGCGGCGTGTTCGCAAGCAGCTCGTGGTAGCGATGCGCCACCCGGCGGCGCTCCGCCGACCATTTTTTCAAGTGTTTCAACTTGACCCCTAGCACCGCGCCCTGGATGCCTTCCATGCGGTAGTTGTAGCCGACTTCATCGTGATAATAGCGCACCGTGGAGCCATGCTCGCGCAGGCCGCGAGCCCGCTTGTCAAAAGCGGCATTGTTCGTCAGGAGAGCGCCGCCTTCGCCGCAGGCACCCAAATTTTTGCCGGGATAAAAGCTAAAACAGGATATCTCCCCGAACGTACCGACGGTTTTGCCCTTGTATTTGGCGCCGTGCGCCTGGGCGGTGTCTTCGACCAGCGGCAGGTTGTGTTTTTTGCACACGGCCAGAATCGGATCGAGGTCGAACGGATGGCCGTACAAGTGCACGGGCATGACGGCCTTCGTGCGGGGCGTAATGGCGCGCTCAACCAGCTTCGGGTCGAGATTGAAGGTCGCGTCGTCCACATCCACAAATACAGGTTTGGCGCCGACATAGGAAATCGCCCAACTCGTGGCAACGAAGGTCATCGGCGTGGTGACCACCTCGTCTCCGGCCCCGACGCCCAGCAGCAGCATGGCCACGTGCAACGCGGAGGTGCCGCTGTTGAAACCGACGCAATGTTCCGTGCCGATGAATTTGGCGAAGTCCTTTTCAAACTGCGCCACGTCCGGGCCGAGGCAGAAGGAGCAGTTGTCGATGGTCCGCGCGATGGCGGCGTCCAGTTCGGCACGCAGCGGGCGCAATTGCGCCACGAGGTCAAGATAGGGAACTTTGTCAGCCATAAGATATGTAATGTTTCCGCCTGTTTAAAACAGCCTACCTGGGAACCGGCGCGTTTACAAACGAAAATGCGATGCCGAAAAGCGCGCGGCAGCCCACGGCAGTCGCCGTCTGGTCACCCTCGAAATTGGAGTTCGTAGAGTTTCTGATAAACGCCGCCGCGCTTGACCAATTCGTCGTGCCGGCCCGTCTCCACAATGCGGCCCTGGTCCAGCACGACAATCAGGTCGGCATGCAGAATGGTCGAGAGGCGGTGGGCGATGCACAGCGTCGTTCGACCCTTCATCAATTCGTCGAGCGCCTGCTGCACCATGCGCTCGGATTCCGAATCCAACGCGCTCAAAGCTTCATCGAGGATAAGGATGGGTGCATTGCGCAGCACGGCGCGCGCGATGGCCAGCCGCTGGCGCTGGCCGCCGGAGAGCGTCACGCCTTTTTCGCCGATGACACTGTCAAAGCCCTGCGGTTTTTCCATGATGAAATCGTAGGCGTGGGCGTGACGTGCCGCCTCGATGATTTCTGTGTCTTTGGCCCCCAGGCGCCCCAGCTCGATGTTCCGGCGGATGGTGTCGTTGAACAGAATGTTCTCCTGCGCCACGACGGCGATTTGGTTCCGCAAGTCACAGGTCCGAACTTCCCGGAGGTCCACGCCGCCGATTTTCACCGAGCCGCGCGCGGGGTCGTAAAAACGAAGCAGGAGGTTCGCGAGCGTGGTCTTGCCGGAACCGCTGACCCCGACCAGGGCGACAAGTTGACCGGCCCGGACGGTGAGGTTGATGTTGTGCAGGACGGGCTTTTCGCCATAGTTGAAATCGACACTTTCAAACACGATGTCCGCCTGGTCGGCATGGAGCATTTTGGGGGCGGCGGGTTCAGGGACGGAATTGGTCACGGCCAGCAGCTCGAAAACGCGCTCACTGGCGGCCCGGGCCTGGTGCAGTTGGTTGTGCAACCGGGTCATCGCTTTGACCGGCGGGTAAATCATCACCACGGCGAGAATGAATGTGAAGAAATCCGACGCCTTGGGCCGCTGGTCGGCCGCCAGATGCTGTACATACATGAAAACCAGCGCGATCCCGATCGCCCCGAACAATTCCATGAGCTGGCTGGGAATTTCGTTGGCCCGGATGACGCGCATGAGCTGGCTGATGTATTTCTTGGTCGTGCTCTGGAATTGCTCGATGACGGTGGCCTCCAGATTGTAGGCTTTGATGACCCGATTCCCGGTGAAGGACTCATGCATGAGGTTGGTCAGCGCGGCGTTGTATTCCTGAACGGCGCGCGCGGATTTGCGGACTTTGCGGCCGTAGATGATGATCGGTACCAGGCACACGGGAAAAACCACCATGGAAACCAGCGTCAAGGCGGGCTGCAGGAGCACCAGAATGATGAGCGTGCAAAGGATGGTCACCGGGTCCTTGACGGCCGAGGCGAACGAGCTGCCGATGATGCTGTAAAGCACCTGCGTGTCGTTGGTGATGCGCGCAATCAGGTCGCCGGTGCTGGCGCGGCTGAAAAAACCCTGCGAAAGATCTTGCAGGTGGCTGAACAGCCGGGTGCGGATATCGGCGATGGCGCGCATGGCCGACCAGTTCGTCAGATAGACGCTCGCATAGGCCAGGCAATTGCGAAGCAGCATGACGGCGGGAATGGTGCCCGCCACCAGGGCCCAGCCCAGTTGCGAGGTGGGGGCGGACAACTCCGGCACGGCCGCCACCAGCGGGTCGGTGAAGGGATGAAGCCACTCCGGCACCTTGGCCAGATGTTTTTCGAGCTGCCCGTGGAAGTTGCTCGAGCCGCTGAAAATCAGGTCCGTAACCACTTTGACGGCGCCCAGCAGCACGCCATTGACCAAGCCGTACAGAATGCCACAGGTCAACCCCAGAAAGAGCCGCAGCCGATAGGGCCGGACGAACGTCCACAGTCTGCGCAGAAACACAACCATTGACCTCGGGATTGTGGTCTTTTGGCCAGGCTTGCGCGAGAACTTTTCCCGGCCACTCCCGGCTCCTGCCGAAGAAAGCTTGTCAGCCGCCTGGCCAATCGGGGAGATTCACACCCGAAAATGCGCCCATTCCTGAATTGATGCAGCCGGCTGACAATAAATTACTCATCATCTCCTTCCGAACCGGGCGGCTGGGAAACCGGCTGGCCTTGTTTGCGAACATCATCGGTTTTGCCGCCGAACACGGCTATCGGGTGATCAACCCGGCTTTTCACTCCTATGCCCACCTTTTTGAAAACACGCGCCGCGACATTTATTGTCGCTATCCGGTTGCCCAACGCCGCAGCCTCCTGGATTTGATTCCCGGCGTCGCTCCCGCCCTCCGTAAAACGCGCTTGTTCTACCAGGGGGTCCGCCACCTCAGCGGTTTCATTAGCCGCTTCCCGGTCCTGGGCCAACGCGCATTGGTGATCCGGGAAATCCCCCGCCAAATCATCGGGCTGGATACTCCGGAAGTGCAAACCCGTTTGGCCAATGCCCGAATCGTGTTCGTGCACGGCTGGCGGATTCGCGCCCCGGAGTCCGTCCGGCGCCACGCCGGCCTCATCCGGGATTTTTTCCGGCCGAGGGAAACATACGAGCTTGCCGGCCGCCGGGCGGTGGAGCGGCTGCGGCAAAATGCGGACATTGTCGCCGGCGTGCACGTTCGGCTGGGGGACAATTGGAAATGGCGCGGGGGCAGATATTACTTCCCGGTTTCGCAATATGTCACCTGGATGCGTGAACTGGCCGGCCAGTTTCCGGGACGCAAAGTGTCCTTCCTGATTTGCAGCGACGAACCCCGGAACGCGGCGGAATTTCCCGGCTTGACCGTGGGACTGGGACCGGGGTCGGTCGTCGGCGACCTGGACGCGCTCGCCCGATGCGATTACATCATGGGCGCCCCGAGCACCTACACCCAGTGGGCGTCGTTTTACGGGAACCATCCGCTGCTTTTTCTCGAAAGTACGGACCAACGGATCGTCTTGGACCAGTTTCAAGTTTCGGATTTGCAGACGATTCCTTGATTCCACGGCGCGGGTTTCAGACGGCGAACTGGCTCGTGGTCAGGCTGCCGATTCATTCGCGCAGCGCTGGCCGGCGGTTTCTGAATTGCCCCGAGGGAGGGGGGCCGCTAGGCTGCGTGCCATTGTAAGAAACAGTATGCGCCTCAAAGAACTATTCTACCTGGCCGGGCTCCGGCCCCGCACCCGGGTTTATGGTCATCGGATTCAGACCATTGATTTGCCGCGGGATGGCCGCGTGGAATATGCGCGGTGGCTCGCTCCGAACGCCAGCGATCTGATTCTGCGGCAGGAGGAGCTTGATGAGCTCCGCACGTTCCTCCAGGAGGGGGATCTGGCGATTGACATCGGTGCGGCCGTCGGAAACAGCACGCTGCCCATGGCCCTGGTTTGCGGCGGGAGTGGCGCCGTCATCGCCTTCGAGCCGAATCCTTTTACCTTCGCGATTCTCGGGGCCAATGCCGCGCTCAACCCCGGCCGTACGAACATCATCCCCATTCCCTATGCGGCAACCGAGTCCGACAGCACCGTTGTCTTCGATTACGGTGATCCATGGTTCGCCAACGGCGGAGACCACACTGGCGTGTCCCCCTGGCGTCATGCCAGCGCCTTCAGCATCCCGGTCGAGGGGCGTCGGATTGAACCGCTGATCCGCGCGCGTTTCGCCGACCGGCTCCGCCGCCTCCGCTATATCAAAACCGATGCGGAAGGCCACGACCTGGCTGTACTGCGCTCGATCGAGGGACTGATCCGGGAATTTCACCCCTTCATCAAGTCCGAGGTTGGCAAGTATGCGCCAGCCGAAGACCGACAGTCCATGTTCCGGCTGCTGGCCGGTCACGGTTATGTTGTCCGGCGCCTGGAGCATGGCTCATTGTTTGGGCCGGTGCTGGGCGAAGCGGACATGCTGCAGGGCAAGTCTTTTGATATTTTTGCCGTCCCCGGTTGACGGTGATCAACGACATCGCGCCCTATGCCTTCACCCCGGAATGACCGCCCGGCATGATTTCTTTTGCGGGCCGCCGGATGGCTGCGATAACATGTGCCCGGCTCCGGCGCGTTCCGGACGCGCCGCATCCAACTAAATCCTGAAACCGTGATGACCGACCAACGATTGCCGCTTTCCGTTTGCCTGATAGCCGGGGCTGAAGCGCAACGCATTCGCCGCACCCTCGACAGTGTCGTCGGCTGGGTCGAGGAAATCATCGTGGTAATCAACGATGATGTGGCTGATGGGACGGACAAAATTGCTGAAGCCGCCGGCGCGAAGGTTTTTCGTGAATCGTGGAAGGGCTACGGACCGCAGAAGAATTCCGCCAGCGACAAGGCCACCCAGCCGTGGCTGCTCAACCTGGACGCGGACGAGGAGGTCACACCCGCCCTGCGCGATGAAATCCGCAGCGCGCTTTCCGCCCCGGGTGATTATGTGGCGTTTTGTTTCCCGCGTCGGACAAGATTTTGCGGGCGCTGGATTCGTCATGGCGACTGGTACCCGGACCGCCAGACCCGGCTCTGGCGGCGCGGGCGGGCGCGTTGGTCTGACGTCCCGGTGCATGAAACGCTGTTGGCGAATGGCCCGGTTGGCCGGTTGGGCGCGGAATTGCGGCACCAGCCGACGGAAACCGTTGACCGCCAGATTGCCAAAATTTCCGCCTACACCGAGGCCTTTGCCCGCGAGGTTGGAGCCCAAGACCGGCGGGTTGGCTGGAGCGACATTGCCCTCCGTCCGCTGTGGCGGCTCTTCCGTGGATACGTTTTGCGACTGGGGATTTTGGACGGCTGGCAGGGAGCTTACATTGCCTGGATGACGGCGTTTTACACGGCCACGCGCTATGTCAAGGTGCGGTTGTCGCAGACCGACTCCCGGAAATGAATCGCGGCGTTTCATCTCTCCGTACGGTGCTGATCTACGAGCCGCGGGTGGAAGGCCACCATCTCGTGTGGCTGAAATTCATCGCGGAAGACCTTCTGTCCGCCGGCTGGAAACTGACGCTGGCCCTCGACAACCGGGCGGAATCAGCGGAACGCATCCATAAACGTCTGGGCCCGCTCCTGGAATCTGTTTCGCGGTTGCCCGTCTGGGACGCGCCCGGCCGCCGGGTCGGCGGCGACGGGGTGCAATGCGTGGCGGCATGTTTCTCGCGCGCCCGAACCGAACTGGTGTTTTTGAACAGCTTCGACGAGATCGCCTCCTCCGTGCTCCGGCGCGCAGCGCTGGGGCGGCTGCCGCCGGCGACCTTGCGCGGACGGATGGGAGGCATTTATTTGCGTCCGCGCTTTTTGGCCGGTCGCGGCGTTTCCCCCAACGAATGGCTCAAACACTTTGGCTTTGCCCGGCTGATGCGCGGCGGATGGTTGACGCATCTGCTGTTCCTGGATCCCTGGATTCAAGCGGATTGCCAGGCCCGGTTCCCGCAAACGCCCGCGTTTTGCCTGCCCGATCCGTGCCCCGACGACTTTGTGGCCGACCGGCAAACCGCGCGAACCGAATTTGAAATCCCTGCGGGGTGGCAGGTGTTGTTGTTTTACGGCGGGCCCTACCGGCGCAAGGGATTGCATCTGGCGGTTGAAGCCTTGCTGGGTTTGTCCCCGAAGGTGCCGGTGTTTCTGCTTTGCGCCGGCCAGCAGGAAAACGATTCGCGCCTGCAACGCGGTTTGCAAACGCTGGTCCAGGAAGGGCGGGCGCGGGTCATCCGCCGTTACATTTATGAAGCGGAGGAGAAAAAATTGTTTGCCGCCAGCGACATCGTGCTGCTGCCTTACCTCAAACATTTCGGCAACAGCGCCGTGTTGTCGCGCGCGGCCGGCGCCGGCAAAATGGTCATCGCTTCGGACGAGCAACTGGTTGGCCGTCTGGTCCGGGAACACCGCCTGGGCCTGCTGTTCCCGTCCGGAAACCCGGCTGCGTTGCGCCGGTCCATTGAGCAGGCCGCCGGGGCCACGCCCGAAATGCTGGCGCAGTGGCAGGCGGCGGCCTTGCGTTATGCCGCATGGTCCAGCCGCGCCGAATTCCGGAGGGTCCTCCTGCAGTCTTTTGAACGCGCGGCGGCGGGAGCACACAATCCTTCCGAGCCGACGCGCCCGTCTATCCTTCGATCGGCGGCAAAGTAGGTCTTGTTAAAGCCCCTTCGCGACCGCCACAATTGCCGGGATTTTAAAGACAAGACCGGATTACCATGGCCGCCGCTAATGACATTTTGCTCATCCGTCTCAAATCGATCGGAGATATTGTCTTCACGCTGCCGGCCGTCCACGTCATCCGGGAAAATTTTCCCGGTGCCAAAATTTCCTTTCTCACGTCCCGGGAGCATGCGCCGTTGCTGGCAGGATTTCGGGAGGTGGATGAAACCCTCACGGTGGACCGCGCCCGCTTTCAAAGCGGCAATCCGGCGGCGATTTTGGCGGAGACCTATTCATTGTTGCGCCGGGTCCGCCGCGGGCACTTTTCGCTGGTGGTGGATTTCCAGGGATACGGCGAGACCGCCTGGCTGGCCTGGTTGAGCGGCGCGCCGCAACGCTGGGGCGGCGTCTATGGCCCCGGGCGGTCCTGGGCCTACACGCAGGGCGTGCCCCGTGACGTTCGACTCCATCACGCCGAACGGTATCTGGCGGTGCTCGAACAATGCGGCCTGCGTTCGGGGAAATTGGTCAACGAATTTGTCCTGCCGGAGCGCGCCCTGGAGGAGGCGCGCCGGTTTTTTGCTGAAAACCATCTGGATTCCGCCAAGCCCACGCTCTTCATTCAACCGTTCACCAGTTCGGCCAATAAAAACTGGCCGCTCGACCGGTATCTTGCCGTGGCGCAGCATTGGCGGGAGAAGGGAATGCAGGTTTTGTTCGGCGGCGGGCCGGCGGAACGGATGGCGCTGGAACCGGTCCGGCAGGCCGGATTCATTGTTTCCGCCGGAGTGCCCCTGCTTACGACCGGGGGTTTGATGAAACTCGCCTCGCTCGTCCTGGGCGGAGACACCGGCGCTTTGCATCTGGCAGTCGCCATGGGCCGGCGCGTGGTGCTGATCGTAAATGCTAACGCGGCCCAAAAATGCCATCCATTTCAGCACCCGGATTGGGCGCTCACCCCGCCCGCGGGAAAACCGATCAACGAAGTGGAGGCGGCCACGGTGCGGGAAGCCTGCGAACGGGCCCTCCTTGAACCAGCCAGTCCGGCCTCCGCTCCGGCCGCGCCCGGAGGCTTGCTGAACCGATCGTAAATTCTTAGAGTGCGCGCGGGTGAAGCCCGAGCGCAACCGGTGAGACTCACCTGAAATGGTTCGTCATGCTGTATTACTGCAAAACACCCAACGGCAATTTTGGCGATGATTTGAACCTCTGGCTGTGGCCCCGGCTGGCGCCGGAAGTCTGTGACGCAAGGGACCCCACGCTGTTGGTGGGCATTGGCACCATCCTCAGCCACAAAATTCCGCGCCAACCGGCCAAGGTGGTGTTTGGCGCCGGCTGCTCGCAAACCGGTCCGCGGCCCAAAATCGACAACCGTTGGAAGATTTACTGTGTCCGTGGCCCCCGCACCGCGGCCCGGCTCGGGCTGGATCCGGCGCTGGCGCTGGTGGACCCGGCCATTCTGGTTCGGCGTTGGGTCAACCGTTCCGCCGAATCGAAATTCCCCGTGTCGTTCATGCCCCACCAGCAGAGCATGCCGCACGCGGATTGGGCGAACCTGTGCGCCCGGATGGGATTCCATTGCATTGATCCTCGCTCCGGAGTGGAGTGCATCCTGCAGGACCTGCAGCGGACGGAATTACTGCTGGCCGAAGCCATGCATGGAGCGATTGTCGCCGACGCCTTGCGGGTGCCGTGGATCCCCGTGCGCCTGTACGGCCGATTTAATGAATTCAAGTGGCGGGATTGGACGCAATCCGTCCGCGTGCCTTTGAAAATCGCCGAGGTTCCCCCGGTTTACGCCCGGCCGCCCAGCGGCTGGAAACAGGTGGACTATCTGGTCAAAAAGAGTCTGGCGCGGGCAGGAGTGGGCCGGGAAAATTGGAAGCGGCTGGGAACCCGAAGCAGCACTCCCGCGGAGATTGACCAGTCGTTGGCTGCGCTGCAGCGCGTGTCCCGGGACCACGCCCCCTGCTTGAGCAACGAGGGCCTCCTTTCGCAACTCGAAACGCAGTTGATGGAAAAACTGGCCGAGCTGCGCGCCGGCTGGGGGAAGTTTCCGGCCGCATTGCCGGGACCCCGTTCATGAAACCGGCTTGTAGTGCTTCTTCCGATAACACCAGCCTGACCAGCGCTCCAGGGCGAGAATGATGCGATGCTTCCGTTCCCGGGCGGTCAGCCGATGGTTCGGATTGGCCTGAAAAATCCCCGTCGCCGGCGGCAGCCAGGCTTGAATCGCCCGGGGATGGGTCCCGTCAAACCGGCGCAACACCTGCGGATCAATTTCAGAATAATCCGTCGCCGCTGCCGCGGCGCCCCAGTGTTTCGAATTTTGGCCTCGCTTCAGTTCCAGTTGCCCGGCGGTTTTTAGCCAGCCGTAGTGATACAGGGTGGCCCCGGTGTGCGCGGCGCGGGGATAGCGACCCGTTTTATGCGTGTCCAGCACCATAAAGAACAGTCCTTTGGGCGCCCAAGCCGGAATGGTGTTGCGCAAAATGCGCGGCGCCGTTCGATACCAACCCGGCGACCAGGCGTAGGTATTGGCGTTGCCGTAAAAGTGAAGGTAATCAAAGACCAGCGCCTCGACGCGCTCGTCCCCCAAGTGCCGCTCCATGGCCGCGCGGATTTTGGGCAGCTCATCCTCATGCACCAGCTCGTCGCCTTCGAGATAAAACGCCCAGTCGCCGGTGCAGTTGAACAGCGCAATGGATTTCTGCTGGCCATACACAAAACCCTTGATGCTGTAATCACTGCGGATGCGCTCATTCCATTGCGTCGGGATGATGCGGATTTTGGGGTCGCCAATGCCCCGCAGCCTGGTCTCCGTGTCATCCTCGCAGGGGCCGAGCGCGATGACGAATTCATCCACGATCGGCAGCACGGATTGGATGGATTCAACGAACGGATAGCCGAGCTTCTGCCCGTTGCGCAAAAATGTGAACCCGCTGACTTTCATACCTTCATGCTAATCCGGACCGGCGGTCAATCGCCAAACAATTTCTTCAACCGCCCGCGTGCGCTCCGGACCGGCGCCGGCCATGACCGGATCATCGGTTTGATTGAAACGGCGGGATGCCCTGGGATGGCTCGACCGGCGCCCGGTTTGTCCCAGCCAGAGAGATAATCGTCAGACCGCCTGAATTGAACACCACCGATTCCGGGGCATTGGTGAGCGCCTGGGGATTTTCCTGGGTCAGGATCAGGAACCGGCCGTTCGCTGGCTCGTTGGTGCCGGTCGGGGCGGGTTTGGGAAACACGCCGGTCTTGAGGTAATAGTAACAAACCAAATTGGGTATCAGATCGCGATAGTACAGAGTGGCGGGCGGGATATGCTGCTCGTGCAACCAGCGAAGAAGGGCTTGCCAGTCTTTGTTCGGGGGCGGTTGGAACTGGATGGGCAACACGCTTAACAGGACGAGCAGGCCGGCCGCGGCGGGGGCCAAACCGGCGAACGCGCGCTCCCGCCAGGCGCGCAACCACGGCCAGCCCAGCCGGCAAAGACCCGCCGCCGCCACCCACGACAACATGGGATAGACCGGCAGAGCGTAATTAACCTTTTTGTCAGGGAAGAGGCTCAACAGCAGCAACACGTAAGCCACCCAGCTGCCGCCCAGCCAAACCGCGTCGCGGGCTGGCCGACGCTGCGGCGAGGGAGCCCGGCTCCAGCGGTGCCAGGCCGCCCAGGCCACAGCCAGCATCCACGGCCAGTACGTTTGCGCCAGAATCTGGAAATGATGTCCCAGCGGATTGGTGGCCATTTTGCCTTCCGCCCGCTCCAACACCTCATGGCCAAAGTATTGTTTGATGAATGCCGGGCCGAAGCGGTGCCACATGTACCAGTGCCAAGGCCCCGCGACCATCAAGGCCACGACCGGAGTGCCCACGAGCAGCCAGATGGCCGCGCGCCGTTGTCTCTGCAGCAACGCCCAGCCGGCAAGGATCGGCAACACCCCCAGCGCCATCAGCGGCTTGCACAGCAGAGCGAGCCCGATCGGCACCCCGGCCAGCAGCAAGCCGACGGGGTTTGACTGCTGGAGTGACCGGACCACCAGATAAACCGCCAGCATGACAAAGAGCAGTTGCCAGAAATCCAATGAGATTTCATGCGTCCGGCGGAAAAATTCGTATGTGGTGGCCAGGATCAGTCCGCTGACCAGCGCCTCCACCCGCGAGGCGATTCGCTCCAGAGTCAACACGCTCAAAATCAACACGCCCAACGCCGCCAGGATGCTGGGAAACTTCGCAACCGCCACGTGGACATGGAACAATTTCAAGAACAGACCGTGAATGGCCATGGCCAGGGGCGGCTTGTTGAAATAGGGGGTGTCCGGGTTCAAGTAAGGCACGCCGAGCTGGCCGTCCGTCCACATGTAAAGTCCCACAGCCGCATAGCGCCCGCTGTCGCGGTTGAAATCCCCCTGGTCGAGGTGCGGCAGCGTGCAGCACAGCAACAGCAGGCACGGCAATCCCACGAGTTTAATGCGCGTCAGCATGTTTCTGGCCCGCCATGTTAAGCAACAACCGGGCGCCGATGCAAATTTACTGTCAGCGGGGTGCCGCCCCAGCTTGGGGAGGGTCGAGCTCCGGCTCGAAACCGGCGAAAACCGCGTCACTACAAAAGCCAAATTGGGACGTTATTGCACCCGGGAAATTCCGTTGGCCGAGGCAGCGGTATTCCTGCGCCGCCCGCCCTAGTCCCCCAGCAACTTTTTCAACTGCTCGCGCGCCGTGGCTTCGCGCCGGTTGCCGCCGGTTTTCGGCGTCCACTCCCGCAGGGCGAACTCAAAATATTCGCAAAAAGTGCCCACGTGCTTTTCCAGCACCGGCTCGGCCCGGCGTTCCCGGCATTGCTGGGCCACCCGGGGGTCATAGTGAGCGCAATTCAGGCAGACCCGCAGGTCTGCCCGGCATTTCAGGCAGGCTTCACCGCGGCCCGGCTGGCCGTTCAGCGTCCAGGACTCGCCGCAGTTTTGACAGTGTCGGGTCAAGGCCATTTGCGATTTAGGATTTACGATTTACGATTCGACCAGCATTATCGTCTGCGGGCCAATCATCAATCGAAAATCGCCCCGACTTCAATGAAGAAGTCAATTGCTGCTTGCTTCTGGCTGTTGGTCGCCCTGCTCGGCGCCGTGGCCTACGGGACCATTGCGTTCCGTCGGGGCGAACCGCTCAATTCGGCGTTCATCCTGATTGCCGCCCTCTGCACCTATGCCATTGGCTATCGTTTTTATTCAAAATGGCTCGCCGCCCGCGTGCTCGCCCTCGACGATCGCCGCGCCACACCGTGTGAGGCCCACGACGATGGCAAGGATTTTGTCCGGACCAACAAATGGGTGGTCTTCGGCCATCACTTTGCGGCCATTGCCGGGCCGGGGCCGCTGGTCGGGCCGGTGCTGGCGGCCCAGTTCGGCTACCTCCCGGGCACGCTGTGGCTCCTGATCGGCGTGGTGCTCGGCGGCGCGGTGCAGGACTTCGTGATCCTGTTCTGTTCCATCCGGCGCAATGGCAAATCGCTCGGCCAGATGGTGAAGGAGGAATTGAACACGCCGGCCGGCCTCATCGCGTTGCTGGCGATCCTGGCCATCCTGGTGATCCTGCTGGCAGTGCTGGCGCTGGTGGTGGTGCGCGCGCTGGCGGAAAGTTCCTGGGGCGTGTTCACCGTGGGGTCAACCATTCCGATTGCGCTGTTCATGGGCGGTTACATGCGGTTCTGGCGCGTGGGGAAAGTCCTGGAAGCCTCGGCCATCGGTGTGGTGCTGCTGCTGCTGGCCGTGTGGGGTGGCAAGCTGGTCTATGAAACCCCCAACTGGGCCCGGGTTTTCGGCATGCGGGACATCACCCTGGGCTGGGCCATCATTGTCTACGGCCTGGCGGCCAGCGTATTGCCGGTGTGGCTGCTGCTGGCGCCGCGCGATTATCTCAGCACCTTCATGAAGCTCGGCACCATCTTCGCGCTCGCTTTCGGCATTCTGCTGGTCCTGCCGGACTTGAAAATGCCGGCGCTGACGCAGTTCACAGACGGTTCGGGTCTGGTGGTGGCGGGCAAGGTGTTCCCGTTCTGTTTCATCACCATCGCGTGCGGAGCGATTTCCGGTTTTCACACGCTCATCGCCAGCGGCACCACGCCCAAGCTCATCACGCGTGAAAGCTACGCCCGGTCCATCGGCTACGGCGCCATGTGTTTGGAGTCGCTCGTGGCCATCATGGCCGTCATCGCCGCGTGCGCGCTGGATCCGGGCGTCTATCTGAGCATGAATGTCAAAGGCGACGCGGCGGCAACGGTGGCCAAAGTCACCATGCTGGGCTTTCCCGTAACCGCGGAGCAAATGAATGATCTGGCCGGCCAAATCGGAGAGAAGACGCTGTTCGGCCGCACCGGCGGCGCGGCGACGCTGGCCGTCGGGATGGCGCAGATTTTCTCGAAGGTCGTCGGCCGGCACGCGCTCGATTTGTGGTACCACTTCGCCATCATGTTCGAGGCGCTGTTCATTCTGACGACAGTCGATGCCGGCACGCGCGTGGGCCGGTACATTCTCCAGGACTTTCTTGGGCACCTCTGGAAACCATTGGGCGACACGCGCCGCCTGCGTGCGAACCTGGTGGCCAGCGGGTTGATGGTGGCGGGCTGGGGTTATTTCCTGATCCAGGGTGTGCGCGACCCGCTGGGGGGCATCAACTCGCTCTGGCCGCTGTTCGGCATTGCCAACCAGATGCTCGCGGCCATCGCCCTGTGCCTGGCCACCACTGTCATTTTGAAAATGCAATTGGGTGGGTCGAAAGTCGTGGTTCGAGCGTCGAGGCCCGGCAAACCGGCGCTGGCGCTGATCACTTTCATCCCGCTGGTCTGGCTGGTGGCGGTCACCTTCACGGCGGGCGTGGAGAAAATATTCCATCCCGATCCGCGCATCGGGTTTCTGGCGGCAGCCCGGAAAACAAGTGATGGACTCGCTGAATTGACCGCCAAACGCAATCTGGCGATGACTGACGTGGCCTCGGGAATTGCCGGCGCTAACTCACAGTTGGAAGCAGTCAACCGGGAATTAAAGACCAAAGACACCCTGGTGTTTAACAACCTGCTCGATGCCGCCGTGGCCGGAGCTTTTCTTCTCCTGGTTACGGTGATCGTTGTCTTGAGCATTCGAGAATGGATTCTGCTGTTGTCCCGGCGCAAACCGGCGGTGTTGCGCGAGTCCGAGCCGGTCTGGCTGCCGGATTACGCGGTGGTCGAGAGCGGGCGCAAATTCAGCGGCGCCGCCGGCACGGCCGCGTTGGCCCTGGCGCTGGCCAAGGAATGGTCCGGCGAAGCGCACCTGGAACGGGCACAGCAAATGTGTGGAGGACATTGCTCCGTCAATGCCCCGATTTCTAACCAGGAAATTTACGTCGCCGCCACCGAACAACGTTATCACGGGGTGCGGCGGTGTTGTTAAAAGTGTTGCAGGTAGCTGGTTGAAAATTGCAAGTTGAACCGGCAACGTGCGAAGGCCGAACCTGCAACCTGCAACTTTCAACATGAAACTTGGTATTTACGGCGGCTCGTTTGATCCGGTGCATCTCGGCCACCTGCTCGTGGCGCAGGCGGCGCTGGAGGAACTGGCATTGGACCGGCTGTTCTTCGTCCCGGCGGCGCAATCGCCGTTCAAGCCGGAGTCCCACCCCGCGCCCGGCGCGGCCCGTTTGCAATGGCTGCGGCTAGCCTTGGTAGGCCGCCCAAACTGTGAAGTGGACGACCAGGAAATCCGGCGCGGCGGCGTTTCCTACACGATTGACACGCTGCGGGACTGCGCGAAACGTTTTCCCGGCGCCCAATTGTTTTGTCTCATCGGCGCCGACAACGCCGCCAAGCTCAACGAATGGCGCGAAGCCGCCGAATTGTCTGGGCTGGCAGAGTTCGTCGCCATTCCTCGTCCGGGCGGAGCCACGGCACATTTTCCGCCGCCGTTTCGCGGACATACGCTCCACGGTTTTCCGTTGGGGGTGTCGTCCTCGGAAATCCGCGCCCGGATAAAGGCCGGTTTGCCGATTGACCATCTGGTGCCGCCGTTTGTGGCGGAAGCCATTCGCCGCAGCGGGCTTTACGTCTGACGGTCAACCACGGATGAACACGGATGCACACGGATCTTAAACCAACACGTGAAAATCCACGGCGGGCGGGAGCAATTTTATCCGTGCCAATCTGTGTTCGTCCGTGGTAAGAATTTCCCCAGCAACAATGGATCCAAAAAAACTGGCCCGGCTGTGCCGCGAATTTGCGGAAAACAAGAAGGCGGCAAACATCACCGTTCTCGACGTGCGCAAGCTGTCATCGGTCACGGATTATTTTGTGATCGCCGCCGGCACGAGCGAGCCGCATCTGCGCGCGATCGTGGACGAAATCACCGACCGGCTGCGCGACGAGCACGGCGTGCGGCCGCGGGCCGTGGACGGCACGGTGCACGGGGCGTGGGTGGTGCTGGATTTCTTCGACGTGATTGTGCACCTGATGCGGCAGGACATGCGCGAGCGCTATGACCTGGAAAGTCTCTGGGGTGACGCCGCGCGGTTGAAGCCGGGCAAACCCGGCAGGGCCTCGCTCAAATCAACCGCCCGGGCACGCCGACACTGAGGCTTTTCGACGTGCCCCGGCGTTGGGGTCAGGATTTTTTTGCCGGCGCTGCGGCCGCCGCCTGGACCATCTCACCGAGGAGCTTCTGGAAATCCTCCAACCCGGGGGCGGGAATAATGATGGCGTCGCGCCGACCGCCGACATCTTCGGTAATGCGCAGGAATCGCCCGCGGGGATTTTCCTTGAGTGTGAACAGAAAGGTTTTGCGCTCGATCTGAATCCGCTCGGATCTCAGCAACTCCTCGTTCACCGGCGGCCGGGGCTGGCCGAATGTCGCCCGGCCAAAAGGTGATGGCCGCTCGTTTGAGATCATATTAACCCGCTGCAGACGCCCTGTTCCGCCTTCGCACGCACGCTCCGGTGCGATAAGCCGGCGCCCCTACCAGCGACTAATCCAATCTCGGTTCCCGGCGCGGTTTGTCAAACGGTAAAATTCTGGGCGTCATCTCCCCGGCTAATGGCCTGGCGCGTCCGGCAGGACTTGAACCTGCAACCTTCTGATCCGAAGTCAGAAGCTCTATCCAATTGAGCTACGGACGCACCGGCGGACAGTATGCCGCTTTTGCGGCCGCAATAAAGCGGATTCGGCACATCGGATGGGGAACATTGACTTGGCGGGCGGGTTTGTTAGCGTGGCATAACACATGGCGATAAGGCCGTTTTCACGTCTGACTGCAATTTTGACCGGCGTTCATACCGGCGCGGAAAGCGAACTCAACCGGCTCGAACGTTTCGTCCACCTCTGGGCGCTGGTCATCCGCAGTTTCGTGCGCAATCGCTGCCTGGTCCGCGCCGCGGCGCTGTCCTATACCACGCTCCTCGCGCTCATTCCCCTGCTCGCCGTGGCCATCAGCGTCACCAGCAGCCTGCTGAAAAGCGAGGGCGAGGAAAAAATCTATCAGGCCATTGACAAGGTGGTTTCCAGCGTCATGCCGCCCGCCAGCCTCAGCACCAATGAACAAAAGGTTTCACTGAACCTCAGTCCTGGCCTGTCGGTGGACCTGACCCCGACCAATCCCGCCGCCGGGGAAGCGGGTTTGACAGCCGGCGCCGCCAACTCAACCAGCGCGCCAGTGGCGACCGATACGCGCGTGGTGGCCGCGCAAAGGGAGGTGGCCCGGGATATCCGTGATTTTGTCCAAAAAACCCAGAGCGGCGCGCTCGGCACCATCGGCATGTTGCTGCTGGTGGTGGTGGCCATCCAGCTGCTGGCGAACGTCGAGGAAACTTTTAACGACATCTGGGGCGTGACCCGCGGACGCAACTGGCTGTGGCGCATCGTGCTTTACTGGGCGACCATCACGCTGGGGCCGCTGGCCCTCGCCGGCGCGCTGGGCCTGGCCGGCGGGAGGCATTTTCAATCCGCCGAAGGTTACGTGACCCACATGCCGCTGGTCGGCAGCCTCATTTTCCAATTCCTGCCGCTCGTGGTCCTGTGGCTGACGTTCACGGTGATTTATCTGCTGGTGCCCAATACCCGGGTCCGGGTCGGGGCGGCGTTGGTCGGCGGAGTGGTCGGCGGCTCGCTCTGGCATTTGAACAATCTCTTCGGTTTTCTCTACGTTTCCCGCGTGGTGTCCAACAGCAAGATTTACGGCAGCCTCGGCCTGGTGCCGGTGTTCATGATCGGCCTGTATTTTTCCTGGGTGATTCTGCTGTTCGGCGCGCAGGTCGCCTACGCCTTCCAAAACCGCAAGGCCTATCTGCAGGACAAGCTCGCGGAAAATGTGAACCAGCGCGGCCGCGAATTCGTCGCGTTGCGGCTGATGACGTGCATCGGCCAGCGTTTCCAGCAGGGCCGGCCGCCGGTCACCGTCCCGGAAATGGCCGCGGAATTGGGCATTCCCACGAAACTCGCGCAGCAGGTTCTGCACACGCTCCTGCACGCGCGGCTCGTCATGGAGGTCGCCGGCGTCGAAACCGCCTATGCGCCGGCCCGGCCGCTGGAGGCCATCAATGCTCACGACATCCTGCGCGCCCTGCGCGCGGGGGGCGGGCAGGAACTGCATCTGCGCGATGAACCGGTGCGGGCGGAAGTTTACGGCGAATTCGCCCGCATCGAGGAGGCCGAGCGCCAGGCCGCCACGGCGGTCACCATGCTGGCACTGGTCAATCGTACCCAGGCCCGGCGCGAAATCGCCGCGCCGCCACCAACCGAAACGTTATCGCCCTCGTCCTCCGTCTCGTCGTCGAAATCGGACAAGGCGCAGTCAAGGACGAGGACGAAGGACGAGGATGAAGCCGAGGCAATCCCGGGTGATATCGCAGCGGTTCGCATGGCCGCACCACCGCCATCAATCCCTCAGCCGGCGGATAAACGCGAGGTGGTTGTGCCCGACAAAGAACAGGAGTTCCCACTATGATCATCGGCGTTCCCAAGGAAATCAAAGAACAGGAATACCGGGTGGCCCTGCTGCCGTCCGGCGTGTATCAACTCATCAAGCGCGGTCACGAGGTGCTCGTCGAGCGCGGCGCCGGGGTCGGAGCGGGTTTCCCGGATGCGGAATACGAGCAGGCGGGCGCCACGCTCACCGATTCTCACGCCGCGGTGTTCAAGAAGGCTGGCCTGGTTGTGAAGGTCAAGGAACCATTGCCGGCTGAATTCAAACTGTTGCGGCCCGGGCAGGTGCTGTTCACCTATCTGCACCTCGCTGCCGGCAAACCGTTGACGGAGGCGCTGATGAAATCGGGCGTGACGGCGGTGGCCTACGAAACCATCGAGGTCAATCGCCGGCTGCCGCTGCTCGAACCGATGAGCGAAATCGCCGGCCGGATGTCCATTCTTGTTGGCGGCTATTTTCTGGCAAAACATTTTGGCGGCAGCGGCGTGCTGCTGGGCGGTGTCCCGGGCGTTTTGCCGGGCAAAGTGGTCGTGCTCGGCGGCGGTTCGGCGGGCATCAACGCCGCGCGCATGGCCCAGGGCATGGGCGCCGATGTCACCATCCTGGAAGTGGATCTGGAGCGGATGCGCTTTCTCGACATCACGCTGCACACGGCGCACACCTTGTATTCCAATGAATCACATCTGCTGGAATTGTTGCCGGATGTGGACCTGCTCATCGGCGCGGTGCTGGTGCCCGGTGCTCGGGCGCCCAAACTGGTCCGCCGCGACATGCTCCGCCGGATGCGGCCCGGCAGCGTGTTTGTGGATATTGCGATCGACCAGGGCGGTTGCGCGGAAACGTCGCGCCCGACCACGCATCACGACCCGGTTTTTGTGGAGGAAGGCGTGACGCATTATTGCGTGGCGAACATGCCCGGCGCCTTTGCCCGCACCGCCACGCAAGCGCTCACCAATGTGACGTACCGCTACATCGAAGCGCTGGCCGACCACGATCTGGCTGAAGCCTGTCGCCTGCATCCGGCGTTGCTCGGCGGAATCAACGTGATGAACGGCAAGCTCACCCAGCCCGCCGTCGCTGAGGCCCATGGGATGAAGTGGGAGAAACCGAAATTAATATAGCTCAGGGAGGGTTTCTAAACGCCTTGGTTCTGGCAAACCTATTGGTTGTTAAAACCAGACCCAAATTCATAGCCTCTGGCGTGATCAAAGATGGGCATGTCGCGAATTTGACAACTAGATTGCTGCGCTCCACGTCTGAATATTTCAAGAATTCCTCATCCGAGATGCCGCCCAGCTTTTCGAAATCCTTGATCAACGGCAGCCCCCCGCAACCCGAAGCATTGCCGACGTTCATTTCCAGCAGCTCGCCGCTTACGGCTGAAATTTCAAACGCCATGCCGTTGGTGCCGGGCGCTCTCAGCGCTGGTTTTCCCCAATAAGCATACATCAGTGGATTCGGCACCAAACCCCGGTTCGAATGGAAAGGCAAGGTATCAACCTCAAAAGGTGTTTTTGCAAATGCTTTCGGATCAATTTCCAAAGCCACCAGGTAGTTTGTGGCGATCCGACGCAAATCATTAGTGCTGACAGTGTATTTCATCCGCGAAGCCCGTTCCATGAGCGAGCCCGATGATTCATGCAATTCTAGCAGCGGGATCCCGAACGAGGTCATTCCATCGTCCTCCAATTTGGTAATGACGAAATAAAGAGTTAAGTCGGCGTAGGGGCTTTAAAAATGTGTGTCACCGAAATCGAAGAGATAGTTCTTTACCCGGATCCCGCCGCTGCAGACGGGCACCACTTTATCGAGTGGTGAAACATGCAAACGTTGAATTTCCTGTTCCTTAAGTGGAACATCAATCGGCAAATTTAACCTAGGGGCATAATGATTGATGAAGCCAATCATTGCCGCGAGCATCACATATTTATAAGCCAAGGGGGTAGGCGGCATGGCGCTTCACGTTTCACGCTTCAGATTCCCAATAAACCGTTTCAACCGGACCATGGCTTCCTTGAGATTGTCCATGCTGGTCGCGTAGGCGCAGCGGAGAAATCCTTCGCCGCATTCACCAAAAGCCGTGCCCGGCACCGCCGCCACTTTTTCTTCGTGCAGCAGCTTCAGCGCGAAATCCTTCGATTTCAGACCGAACTTCGCCACGCTCGGAAACGCGTAGAACGCGCCGAGCGGACGGTGGCATTCAATACCCATGTCCGCAAACGCCGCTGCCATAAAATTCCGGCGACGACGGTATTCATTTACCATCTCGCCCACATCCGAATCCGGCCGGGCGAGCGCTTCGATGGCGGCTTTTTGGCCCATCGAGGAAGCGCAGAGCATCGTGTACTGGTGAATTTTCATCATCGCTTCGATGAGTTCCGCCGGACCGCAGGCGTAGCCGAGCCGGTAACCGGTCATCGCCCATGCCTTCGAGAAGCCGTGCAGGAAAACCGTCCGGTCGCGCATGCCCGGCAGGCTGATGATGCTCGTATGCGGCGCGTCGTAGGTCAGCTCGCCATAGATTTCATCCGTGACGATAATCAAGTCGCGCTCGCGGGCGAACGCAGCGATGTCCTCCAAATCCTGCCGGGCCATGACGGCGCCGGTCGGGTTATTCGGAAAATTCAACATCAACACCCTGGTTTTCGGCGTTACCTTCGCCTCCAGCATCGCGCGCGTGAGGCGGAACCCGTTTTCGGGCTTCGTCTCCACCGCCACCGGCACGCCGTGCGCAAACAAAATCGTGGCGCGGTAGGACACGTAGCACGGCTCGTGGTACAGCACTTCGTCGCCGGGCGTGACCAGCGCGCGCAAGGCGAGGTCCAGCGCCTCGCTGACGCCGACGGTGACGAGGATTTCGTTTTCCGGGTGGTAATGCGCGCCGAATTTTTTGCCGACGTACTTGGCGAGCGCCTGGCGGAGTTCGAGGTAGCCGAGATTGCTGGTGTAATGCGTCACGCCGCGTTCGAGCGCGAATACGGTGGATTCCCGCACGTGCCACGGCGTGTCAAAATCCGGCTCACCGATGCCCAGGCTGATCACGTCCTTCATCGTGCTGACGATGTCGAAGAAGTCGCGGATGCCCGAGCGCGGGATGTCGCGCACCGTCGCGTTGATGCGGTTACGGAGCGACACTGAGTCTTTCTTCTGCATGGCCGGATTCCATCAGCACGCCGAGGCGCTTGTAGGTTTTGAGCATGAAATGGGTGGACGTGGACAGCACGCCCTCGAGCGGCGAGAGCCGTTCACTGACGAACGCGGCCACTTCGCGCAGATTGCGGCCGTCGATGAACAGCAGCAGGTCGTAAGTGCCGCTCATCAGATACGCCGAGCGCACCTCGGGAAACTTGCTGATGCGCTCGGCGATGGTGTTGAACCCGCCTTCGCGCTGCGGCGCCACCTTGACTTCGATGACCGCGGTGACAGTGTCGAGGTCGAGCTTGTCCTCGTTCAACACGGCCTGGTAACCGCGGATGACGCCGCTTTTTTCGTATTTGGCGATGCGCTTGTCCACCTCCGCGACGGAGATATTCAGCATTTTGGCGATGTTTTCGCGCGACTCGGTCGCATTGGCCTGCAAAATTTTCAACAGTTCATCCATAATTCACCTCGAGGTGAGAATTGGCGGGAAGGTAGCGGCTGCCGGCGGATTGGTCGAGCAGAATGCGTTCGCGAGACGGGCGCGTTCAGCCGCGAGTTTGAGCATGTCTCGGCGCAGGTGGTGGCCGCACGAAACGTCGGCCGAATTTACGATATGCGATTTACGATTTACGACAGCCGCCCACGATGCCGACCTCCAGCGTAAATCGTATATCGTAAATCGAAAATCATTTCGCCCGTTTGGTCCAGAAATCCCGTTTCCAGAACGGTTCCTCGCTGAAATCACCGTGCACCATGGGGTTGTCGGGAAATTCGCTTCGCGGTCCCACGGCAAATGCCTTGATCCGGATCCGGCTGGCCACATTCGTCGGGATGAGCGCGGTGGTGGAAACGTCGTTGTCCCACTTGCCCAGCGTGCGTTCGGGGACCGTGCGGGGGTTGGCCAGGAAATTGTCAATCCATTCCAGCAGACTGCCGCGCGGCGTCAGATCCAGATAATTCCATTGCGCCTCCCGCGCCTCGGCGATGGGATGCAGCGTGAGATTGTAAAAGTGCGCGTTCGTTTCGCGTTCGAGACAGGGAATGACGGCGCTGGCGAAGTCGCTGACGCTGCAGGCCGCGCCCATGTACACGATGTTGGAGTAGCAGAGGTGGGGATGCGTTCGCAGCATCTCGTTGGCCACAATCGTGCCCATGCTGTGACCGATCAACGTGATGGCGTAATGATTCGATGGATCGGCGGCCGCGAGGTCGTCCAATGACTTCATCAACCGGGCCACTGCTCCGTCCGCCGGCTGGCCGACGCGTTCGCGGGCCGCCCAGACTTCGTTGCTGATGGCCGGTCGCTCAAATTCTGCCGGCGAGCGGAACATGGTCTGGGTTCGCCGCGACATGTTGTCCCAGGCGCTCTTGCCAAAAGCGTCGATGAACGGCCCGGTCGCCAGTTTGCAGGGAAAGGTGACGATGTAGGAGGAGAAATAGCCGCATTTGCTGCCCCACGTGCGATCGTCGCTCCCGATGGACAGGCGCAGCCCGGGCCACGAGTTGGAAGTGGCCCGCGCCAGCCAGTTGGAACGGCTTTGGCCGAAGCGAATCGGGCTTTCATAACGCATCGTGGTCGTAAAATCACTGGTCAACTGGTAATACCAGACCACCGGCGCCCGCGTGGCGGCGCGCCCGACATCCGCTACGAAATACAGGGGAAAGGTGATCGGTCCCCAGAACGGCTCGACTTCGCCTTGCCGCACCAGGAACAGATGTTCGAAGTAACTCGACTTCAACCCCGAGTCCCAATTGACGAAGAGCGGGTAATAGTGAGCGCCCGCAATTTTGGGGGTGAGGTCATTGACCCGTTGCAGGCTTTGATTGTAGGAGTTCAAGCCGCCATGCACAAAAATCAGGATTTGCCGGGTCCCATCGGGAGCGAGGCAATTGGTGTCGGTGGCAATAGCGTTGGTGATGTCCCGCAGGTGCTGTGCGAAATCGTTCGTGCATTCAGCTTTGCGGGCTTTTGGACCGGCGAGGTAAAGCGAACGGCCGGAATGATCCACGAGGACCACATGTTCGGAGGGCGCCTCGACCGTGCGGCACCCGCTCACGGTCAATATGGCGAGCAACAACAATGAGCCGGCAACCGGCCCAGAGAGCCAATGGGGCGGAACCGCACGCCAGCCGGAGTGCCCGGCATCAGATCGAATCTGCATAGCCCTTCTCGTTCCCGGCTCAAGCGGTAGCGGCAATCCGGTCTGCTGGCAAGCCCAAAGCCTAGCGGGCAGTGATCTGCTTCGCCGATTTTAGGGAGCGCAGCTGTGTCATCGACCAGCCGCAGCGCTGCGGCTGACGCTTCGCGTACAGCCGCGTTCCGTCAAAACAGCTTTCTGCTGCACGATGCGCGAGCGGCGGGGATACGCGCCGTCAGGCCTTGCCTGGCGCAGCCTTTTGGAATTTACCAAAGCGCAGGGCCAGCACCGGCAATACCAGCAGGTTCAGCAGCGTGGAGGTCACCAGTCCGCCGAGAATGGCGATGGCCATCGGGCCTTCGATTTCGCGACCCGCCTCGCCCGAGCCGATGGCCAGCGGCAACAACCCCAGCGCGGTCACCAGCGCCGTCATCGCGATCGGAATCAGCCGCTCAGTCGCGCCTCGCAATGCGCATTCCGGTCCCCAGGTCATGCCCTCCTCTTTCACCAAATGTTCGAAGTGCGAAATCATCATGATGGAATTGCGCATGGTGATGCCAAACAGGGTCACGAACCCGACGAGCGTCCCCAGCGAGAGCGACGCGCCTTCGCCGAACACGCCAGTGAGAAAGATCGCCAGCACACCGCCGACGAGCGCGAAGGGCAGGTTGGCCAGCACCAGCAGCAGGTGGCTGGCCTTGCGAAACACCATTGCCAGCAGCAGGATGATTCCTGCCGCCGCCACGAGCGAGTGCAGCAGCAGTTCGCGCTGCGCCCGCGATTGTTCCTCGGCCGCGCCGCTGAATTCCACGTACACGCCCGCCGGCAGCTTGACCTTGTCGGCAATTTTCTGCCGCGCATCGGCAACAAAGGACGCCACATCGCGACCGGCCGGGTTGCAAGTGATGGTCTGTCGCCGCCGCGCGCCGTCATGCAGAATGGAGTAACGGCCGGTGGTCAGAAAGACGTTCGCCAGCTGGTTCAGCGACATTTGCAATCCCGTTGCGTTGCCCACCAGCAATTTCCCGATGTCCTCCGGCCGTTGTCGGGCGGACGGTTCCAGGATGACCGCCACGTCGAACACCTTGTCGCCTTCGTAGGTCTGCGCCACCACGTCGCCTTGATATGCCGTTTGCACCGCTTCAAGCACTTCCAGCGGGCGGAAGCCAAATTGAGTCAGCCGGTCAGGAAGCAATTGCACCACCATGCGCGGCGCGCCCGGCGGCGCGGAAATCTGCACGTCCGCCGCCCCCGGCACCCTGGCCAGGACCTGCGCCACGTCCTGCGCCTTCGCGTCGAGCACGTCGAGGTCGTCGCCGAAAACATTCACCACCACCTGGGCCGTTTCGCCGGCGATGGTCTCGCCGATGCGGTCGCCGAGGAAGGTCAGCACCTCGCTTTGGACACCGGGATATTTCGCCAGGGTGGCGCGGATGTCATCCTGCACTTTTTCCTGGTCTTCGCCCGCAGTCGGTTTCAATTCCACGTGGATCTCCCCGCGATGCGGCCCCCAGGTGTCTTCTCCGCCCTGGGCGCGCCCGGCCTGTTCTTCAACGCTGCGAATGGCCTTAATGTTCAACAGGTCCGCCGAAATCCGCCCGCCGAGCCGCAGCATTTCCTCGAGCGACGTGCCGGGCGCCATGGTGAGCTGGACGACAAAATGGCCTTCGCGGAAGTCGGGCAGAAATTCGCCGCCAAAAAACGGCAATGATGCCAGCGCCGCGACAAACAATGCGAGCGCCGCGCCGATGATGGTCTTGGGACGCTGACTGAGACTCTCCAGCAAACGGCGATGAAGGGCTTTTAATCGCCGCAGGTAATCCGGTTCCTCGTGCGGTTTCACCCGCGAAAGCAGCGCGTAGCACAGCGCCGGCGTCACGGTCAACGCCACCACCAGCGATGCCAGGTTGGCGAGTATGAACGCCGTGCCCAGCGGTGCGAAGAATCGCCCCTGCAAACCTGACATCGTCAGCACCGGCAGGAAAACCATCGCGACGACGAACGTGGCATAAACCACGGCGCTCCGCACTTCGAGCGTGGCCTCTGAAATCACGGCAAACAGCGGACGCGGCGCGGCCTGTCCGAGATTGCCGCGCAACCGGCGCAGGATGTTTTCCACGGTGATGATGGCGTCGTCCACCACCACGCCGATGACCGCCGCCAGGCCGCCCAGCGTCATCGTGTTCAGGGTCACGCCGAAATGGTCGAGCACGATGACGGCCGCGAGCAGCGACAGCGGGATGGCGGTGAAACAAATCAGCGCCGTCCGCCAGTCGAGCAGGAAGATAAAGAGCACCACGCCCACCAGCACCGCGCCCAGCAACAGCGAGTTCTTGATGTTGTGAATCGCGATTTCGATGAAGGTGGCCGGCCGGTGCAGTCCCGGCACGTATTCGATGCCCGCCGCCGCAAACGTCGGCTTCATTTCGTCCAAGGCCTTCTCGACGCCGAGCGTCACTTCCATCGTGTTCGCGCCGTATTGGCTGGCCGTCGTCATCAAAATGCCCGGCTTGCCGTTGATGAGTGCATCGCCGAATTTGGGTTCGCCACCGGTGGCCACGTCCGCGACATCTTTCAGCCGGATGCTGCGTCCGTCGCGCTGGGTAACCACGACATTGCCCAGCGCCTCGGCAGTGATGGACTGGCCTTCGGTCTGGAGCACGAGCCGCTGGGCGGTCGTTTCAACAAAACCGGCGCCGCGCACGCCGGTCGCCGCACCGGCGGCGGTCAGCACGTCTTGCACCGAAATCCCGAACGCCTGCAACCGGTCCGGCTTGACCTGGATTTGTAACTGCTTCACTTCTCCGCCGAACACCTTCACCGCCGCGATGCCGGGCACGGACAGCAGCCGCGGCCGCACCGTCCAGTCGGCAAACGTCCGGAGTTCCATCGGCGACAGCTTGTCGGAAACCAGACCGAACTTGAGCAGGTCCATCGTGGACGACGTGAGCGGCTCCATGGTCGGCGTCTGGACGCCGGCGGGCAGTTCGCCACCGACCTGTGCCAGCCGCTCGGCAATCATCTGCCGGGCGATGAAGATGTCCGTGCCTTCCTTGAACACGGCAGTGACGACCGACAGACCCTGGATGGATTCCGAGCGGATGGAATCCAGGTTGCCCGCGCCGTTCAAGGCGCTTTCCACCGGGCGGGTGACGAGCGCCTCGACCTGCTCGGGCGCCAGCCCCGGCGCCTCGGCCTGCACGGTCACCTGCGGCTGGACGAAGTCGGGAAAGACGTCGAGTTTGGCCGTTTTGGCGACGTAGATGCCGTAGCCGATGAGGGCGACGGCCAGCGTGATGACCACGCCGCGCGACCGCAAAGAGATTTCAACAAGGCGTCGGAGCATTTTATAAAAAGACGAGTGAGATGACCGGTGGTTCGTTGGCCTCCAAAAACCGGCGGTTTACTGCAATTGTGCATTCGAGAAGCGCATCAAAGATTTCGGGCAAACGCTTCTTGAACGCTCCCGCTGAGACAATCTCCAATAGTAAAGCTTCCCCTTTTTGAATTTGCACTTTCGTCATCCCTCTGTCGGTTTGGGTCAAATCTGACATGCAATCAATCCAAGCATCCAAGTTGCGCCCGTAAAATGTCGGGAATCCCATTACCTCCGCAAAAACGGAATGAAACGACTTCCAGTCGGTAATCCGGTCAGTCGGCAATTGGATTCTTTGCATATTAGTCGCGGGAGCCGGAGTTGAAATTGCCGCCGCTCAATTCCGCGGAGAGCACGGTTTGCGCACCGCTGATGACAATCCGATTGGAGGGCGTCAAACCACCGGAAACAAACCAGCCGTTCGCGACCGGACGATCGAGGGGAATTTCGGTCCGGGTGAAATCATTCGTGCCGGTCTGAAGGTAGGCCCAGCCCTTGCCTTCGTAACGCAACACGGCATCGGCGGGCACGACCACGCCGCTCACGGATTCGCCGGGAACTTTCAGAAAGCCCGTGACCGCCGCGCCCGACGGCAACGGCCGGCCTCTGATTAAATAGAAAAAACTCTGATTTTGCGTCGTCGGATTCACGCCAGCGGTGGCGCTGAACAACTCGCCGTCAACGGATTTTGATTCGTCCGTCAGCGCGACGATCCGGGCCGAAGCCGGCGGCGCCGACAGAACCTGGCCGGCGGGCAAATCCACCCGAACCAGCGTGGTTTCGCCGGCGGAAAGCTGCTGAACCAGCCCGGCCGGATTGGTTTGGTCGGCCAGCGATTTTCCCCAGTCGAGGGCGAACTTCGCGCGCGCGGATTCAAAGGCAAGTTGATCGTGGGTCGCCGTGGCCCGGGCGGCTTCCAGCGCGCGGGCGGAAGCATTGCCCTGTGCCGCGAGTGTTTTTTGCCGCTCGTATTCCCGGCTTGAGGCTTCCGCCGCGGTCCGCGCGGATTCCAGGTCCGCCACCGCCGCTGCCAGAGTGGCTGCGTCAATCACCGCGCCATAACCCTTCACCTCCGGTTGCCATTGCAGGGCGGCCAACGTCTCGCTCTTCAGGCTGAGCCGTTGCTGGGTCGGTGCGTCGAGGACGACGACGGTTTCGCCGTTCGCGGCGCGTTTGAGTTGCACCGGGCCGGCGGCTGCACCCTCGGCGCCGGCTTCCGCGCCCGATTTTGGCTCGGCTTTGATGAAGTAGAAGACCAGCGCCCCGCCCGCGGCAAAGGCGGCAAGCGCGGTCAAAAGAATTTTTACTGACGTTTTCATGGCTTGTTTTTCTTTGCGGGAGAGACGGGAGACGGATCCTGGACGCTGTTCGTCAGCGCGTTGGCATTGAGCATGGCTAACAGCCCGTCCGCCGGACGTTGCAAGGCGCCTTCCAGGGCGCCGAGCGCGGTTTGAAATTTGGCCTGGCCGTCGAGATGGCCAAGCGCAGCGGTGTCAAATTCCACCCGCGCGCTTAACACATCAAGCTGGTCGGCGGCGCCGGCCCGCTGCTGGGCCTCGACCGACTTTTCCTGCTGCTGTTCCGAAACGAGCAACGCCTCGCCGGTCTGCAATTGGTCGAGCGCCACCCGGTAGCCGGCCAGTGCCCGGTCAATTTCACCGATGACCTTCGCCTGCAGCGCGATGAACTGCGCGGCGGCCAGCTCGCGGCGCGCCTTGGCTTCGCCGATCGGCCCCTGGTTCTGGTCGAGAATCGGCAAATCCACGGTCAGGCCCAGGCTCCACTCGTTGTCCTTGTTCTGGTTGGCATTCCAGGCGTAACCGGGGCCGAGGTGCAAATCCGGGTATTGCTTGGCAATTTGCAGGCGCAAGTCATCCTGGGCGGCCGCGTAATCGGCCAGCGCCCCGCGAATGTCCGACCGCCCCAGCAACGCCACCCGGCGCGCCTCGGCGGAAGTCAGGTCGCCCGGCGCGCGCGCCGAAAAGTTAAAATCCAGACTCATCCCGGTCAACGCGGCGCCGTTGACACCGAGCGCTTCGGCCAGTTGGGAACGGGCGTTGGCCAGTTGCGTCTGCGCGTCGCTTTCGTCGAGGCGGGTCTTGCTGAGCGCGATTTGCGCCGTGAGGAGATCGGGCCGTGAAATTTCGCCGGCGTCAAAGCGCTGTTGGAGCAGTTTCACGATTTGTGTCTGCGCCGAAAGTTGTTCCGCCAGCAAGGCCGCGCGCTGACGGGCGACGGCGAAATCCAGCAAACTGGCGCGAACGCCGCCGCGAATCTGCCAGGCGGTCGTGATGAGCCCCCACCAGGCGGATTGGGAAACGTCCCGGGCCTCGGCGATGCGTTTGGCACGCTTGCCGGCGGTTTCGATGGGCACATCCAGGCTCATCGGCACCATCCACGGGCTGGGGTTGTCCGGAATCTGGCTGTCGTAGGCCGGCGTTACGGTCAGCGACGGATTCGGCCGGGCGCCAGCGGTTTTGATGCCGGCTTCGGCCACGCGCCATTGCGCGCGGGCCACATCAAGGTCCGGATGGAAATAAAACGCCGCCAGCGTGAGCGTGTTCAGATCCCACTTTTCCAGCGGCCAGTCTGACAGAGCGTGCCCGAGGTTCTTTTCGAGGAACGGCTTCAGCCCGGGATCGTCCAATCGCCGGGACTCCAGTTGCGCGGCGGTTTGTTCGGGCGAGAGAGGCTGCGGGTGGTAGCGGGCGCAGCCGGCAACCAGAAGGAAGAGCGCGACGAACATCCAACATTCAACATTCAACTTCCAATCCCCAACAAATTTCGCCCGGGCAACGGGCCATAAATCGGATGTTCGATGTTGAACGTTGAGAGTTGAGTGTTTCATTTCCTTAGGCCTGCAACGGCAATCGCACCGTGACGGTCGTCAATTGCCCCGGCGCGGATTTGATTTTGACGCTTCCGTTGTGTGCGGAAACGATCCATTGCACAATGCTCAAGCCGAGCCCGCAGCCGTCCACCGTGGGACTGTGCGCCGGGTCGCCGCGAAAGAACCGGTCGAATACGCGCGGCAACGTTTCCGGCGGAATGCCTGGACCGGTGTTGGCGATGGTGAATTCCGCCACGTCGTCCGCCCGGCGCAGGCTCATCGTCACCCGGCCTTCCGGCTGGTTGTATTTAACAGCGTTGTCGGCCAGATTCAGCAGCAATTGCCGCAGCCGATGGCGGTCAGCCGGCAGGGTGATTTCCTCGCAGACGGTTAGTTCCACCCGAACGCCCTGCGGCTCGGCAAGAATGCGCGCGTCTTCAAAATTATCGCGCACCAGCTCATCCAGGCGCACCAGCTCCAGCTTCAGCGCGACTTGGCCCGCGTCGGCTTTGGCGAGCAGGGTGAGGCCGTCCACGATGCGCGCCAGGCGGCGCAGCTCGTCGAGCTGGCTGGCGGCACGTTCGCGCTCGGCGGCGGACAGCGATTCGTCGCGCAGGGCGGTCTCGGTTTCACCGCACAGAACGGTCAGCGGAGTTTTCAACTCGTGGGAAGCGTGCAAAGTGAACTCGCGGGTGCGGTTGAACGAGTCGTCGAGCCGCGCCAGCATATCGTTGAATACGGCGGTGAGCCGGTCCAGTTCGTCGCCGCGGTTCGTGCGCGGCAGACGTTCGCTCAAATTGCGGGCGGTGATTTTTTCCGCGGCGCGCGTGAGGCCGGCCACCGGGATCATGGTTTTGCGCATCAGCCACCAGCCGCCGGCCAGCGCCAGTGCCGCCGCCGGCAGCCCGTACCAGGCCAGAATTTCCGACACGTCTTCAAAATCCTCCTGCTGGTCCTTGGCAATCAGATTATCCGGCACACCGGCCCTGCGCAGGACCTCGCTGCGCGCCCGCCCGATTTCAAAGTAGGCGGCGATACTCATGGCCAGGAGCGACACAAAGAGAACGGCCGCATACCAGAGGGTGAGCCGGGTACGAAAGCTCATGCCGGTTCCTTCAGGAGGTAACCTGCTCCCCGCGCGGTGTGAAGCAGCTTGGGTTCGAAGCCGGCGTCAATCTTTTCCCGGAGCCGGCGGATGTAAACGTCCACGAGGTTGGTCCCCGGATCGAAATCATACTCCCAGACTTTCTCGAGAATCATCATGCGCCCGCACAGGCGGCCGGGTGACTGCATCAAAAACTCCAGCAGCCGGTATTCGCGCGCCGTCAGTTCGATGTCGCGACCGCCGCGCTGCGCCCGATGCGTGACGGTGTCCAGCGTGAGACCGGCCACGCGCAGGATGGTGGATTTGTTCTCGCTGGTCCGGCGGGTGAGCGCCCGCACCCGCGCGACCAGTTCAGCCAGCTCGAACGGCTTGGGCAGGTAATCGTCCGCGCCCGCGTTCAGGCCTTCGACACGCTCATTAACTTCGCCGCGCGCGGACAGGAGCAAGACCGGCGTCGCGTTCTTGCGGTCGCGCAACTGGCGCAGCACGCTCAAGCCGTCGCGGCCCGGCAGCATGATGTCGAGCACGATGACATCAAACGGCGTGGCCCGGACCGCCGCGAGCGCGTCATCGCCGTTGTGGCAGACGTCCACGGCGAAGCCCTCGGCCTGGAGCGCTTTGCGGACAAAAGATGCCGTCTTCTTTTCGTCTTCAACCACCAGCACGCGCATGTTCTGACAATCGTTGAATCGTTGAATTGTTGAAACGTTAAAAAAGTGCGGCGGCGATTGCTACGACTCGTTTCCCTACGCTTCAACGGATCATTTTTCCATGCCGTACACGAGAATCTTGAAGCTGTCCGGGACCATCTTGCCGCGCCGTTCGCCTGGCGCCGGGGCCTCGAATTTGGCCGCCGCCAGGTAGATTTTGTGCGTCGCGGGATCCAGCGCCATCGTCCGCGAGCCGCGCTGGGTTTCCAGCTTCTGCACCACGGTCAGCGTGTCCGGCGTTGCTTCCCTGGCAATCGTGGTCGTCCCGTCGCCGCAGGACGCAAACGCCAGCATGGTGCCGGGGTCAAACGCATTGGCATCCACGCCCTGACCGATGGGCACCGAGGTGATGACCTTGCCCGTGGTGCTGTCCAGCATCACCATCGTCTTGCTGCCGCCGCAGCCGAGGAACAACCGGTGATTTTTCAAATCAATCGCCATGCCCGAAGCTTCCTCACCCGGCGCGATCGGCCAGTTGGTGACCACGGTGTGTGTCCCGGTGTCAATCACCGCCACCTCGCTCTTGTCTTCGAGGTTGTTGTAAACTCGGCCCGCCGCCGGGTCGGCTTGCGCGAATTCCGGCTTGCCGCCCAACGGAATGGTGGCGACCACCTTGGCGCCCTTCACATCCACCACCGTCGCCGACTGGCCGCGCCCGTTGAACAGGTAGGCTTCCTTCCGGCCCGGCTCGTAGAGCATGCCGTCGGGGTTCTGGCCGGTGTCCACCTTGGAAAGCGTCTGCAGCGTTTTCAAATCCACGATGCCGGCCTTGTTTTCACGGCCGTTGCTGGTCACGCCCAGTCCGAGGTCGTGGGCGATGGCGATGCCGTGCACTCCTGGCGTGTTGGTGATCTCGCCGATGACCTGGTCCTTGGCGAGGTCAATGACCACGACTTTGGTCCCGTGCGAGACGTAGAGGCGTTGCGCCGCGGAATCCACGGTACAGTAATCCCAGCCGCCTTCACCGCCGACGGGGATTTCCTTGATGAAGTGATAAGGCCCGTCGGCACGGCAGACGGCGACAGTCAGGCTGAACAGAACCGGCAATAGCATTTTTTCCATAATCTTGTTGGTTTGAATTAAGTTGGTGAAACCACTTTTTGCCTTGGGCACCCCGGTGTCAACCTCCAAAGCCGGGCGCGCTGGTCCCTGGGCTTGGACGCTGGTTGACCATCGCGGGTTACTGTTGCCTACTGGGCCGGCTTGCCCTCCGGATCGAATGTCGCCTCGACGGTCTTTCCATCCTTCGGGCCTTCGATTTCGTAAGTCGTCTCGCCGAACTCCATGCCCTTCATGGCCGTCAAGCCGGACCCGGTGCCAAAATACTTTTCCGCCGCGGTGCGCACCGCCTCCGGCAGGTCGGCATAGGCAATGGGAACTTCCGTGCCCAGGACCGCGCCATCCGCGTCGGCAATCAAAAATTCCAGGTGTTTGCCGTCCACGGTCGCCTCGACGTCATAGACCGTTTTCCCACGTTCGACTTCTTTGGTCATTTGCCCGATTTTGCCGCCGGCGGTCACTCGCTCCACCGTGGCCCGGGCCGGCGCCGACAATTGCGCCAGTGTGACCGGCACTTCTTTGTCCTGGGCCTTTTCCTTGTCCGCTTCCCTGGCTTCGCTTTCCGCCGGTTCTTTCTCGACGGCCACGACTTCGCCGGTCATGGCGTCCACGTTGACTTCGGTGATGTCCTTGGTGTCCGGCGTGGTGAGGTCAAACGACCAGATCAACTTGCCGTGTTCCTTTTCAATTTCCGCTTCCTTGACAGTGCCGTTGGGCACCTTGGCCAGCGCAATCTTGGTGGCGTCCTCTTTGCTCACCTTGGCTTGGGCCATCAGTTTGGCCTGTTTGGCTTCCTTGTGTTGTTGCTCGCTTTTTTCCGACTCGCAGCCGGTCAGGGCAACGACGATGAGTCCAGTGGCGAGGATGGCGGATAGCAAACAGCGGCTGGATTTTTTCATGTTTAATTTCGAATTGGCGTTCGGTTGTTTAAGTTGAACTACCACCATGAAACCCCTTTGACATGAATTCCCGCTGAACCGCAGATGACAGTTCTGTCATTTGCACCATCTTTGGCGTCTGGACAAGCTTTGTTCGCCGCCGCGTGCGCCTGATGCTGCCGCCGCCCAAGTCAGAAAGTCTCAGCGCGGGTGGGTTTGGCCTCGCTTGTCTTTTCCAACTCCTGCTTGATCCGGGGCATCAGCAGCATCGCCACGATGAAGATCGCCAGACCGGTCCCGGTAATGAGAATTCCCTGCAGGCGCGTGTGGGTGGCGGCGACGAGCGTGACCGCGAGAATGGCCGCGGCTGGCAGGACCGTGCCGAACAACGCCAAGCGCACGGCCATAATCGTCATTGCCCGGATGGCGATGACCACCAGGACGACGGCCGAGGAAGCGAAGATGGCGACGTTGAGCGGAATGAATTCCTGCGCGAAATACATCAGCGGGTAGGCGCCCGTGAACGTGCCCAGCACCAGCAGCAACATCCAGCGGTCAAAGTTCCGGATGGCGAAAGCGTTGGCCACCAACCCCAGGATCAGACCGAACACCACGACGCTTGACGGCCCCAGCCAGGTGAGTTCGCCGAGGCGATCAATCGGCGCGACGCCCAGCACATCCAGCGCGATGGGCCGGCCGAACAGCAGCCGTTTGTAGTCCCAAGTGTAAACTGTCTGGCCGTTGCCGCGCACCTGCTTGGTGGGCTGGAGCGAAAGTTCGACCATGCGCACGTCCGAGCCCACGGCGGTGACGTCAATGTGGAAAGTGTCCAGGATGGCGCTGGGCGGGGTTTGCAGGTTGTACAATCCTTTGCCGACGGCGCAGAAGGCGATGGTGAGGGGAGTGGGCTCGTTGGGTAACGGGCCCGACCAGACCAGCTTGTCGCCGCGAATCTCGACGGATTCGCTGGGCCGCGAGTTCACGGTCACCTCCAGGTCCGCCAGTGAAATGATCTGCGGCGGCAACGGCAGGAGCACCTCGCAGGTACCGTTGCCGGCGGGGTTGAAGGCCTGAAACTCGGACTTGAGCTGCGCGGAATAGATGGACTCGGGCTGGGCCGTGCCGACGCTCAAACCCGGCTTGAGCGAGACGGAAGCGGTGAAGCTTTTGACCGTGGCAAGGGGTCGTTGCGGCGGCGCGCCGGGCGGGCGGGCAGGTTCTGCTGGCGCGGCCGCCATTTGCACGGACTCGGCCGATTTCATGCTCATCCGCAAAGCTTTTCTCTTGGCTGCGGACAGCGCTGGCAAAAGCAGCGCCGCCAGGATGGCGATGACGGCGATGACGACCAGCAGTTCAATGAGGGTGAAAGCATGGCGACGGATCTTCATAAGTTCTCCACCGGGTTGGTTCAAGCGAATGTAGCCAGCGGAATGCCATGCACCAAGACAATTCAGGCGATACCGCGCGCGGTGGTCCACAAATTTGCAATGCCAGGTTCTTAGCCCCGCTGCGAGTTGGGACAACTCGCGCTCCGGCGCTCCGCCCGCCGAACAAGGCCTATTTCTCCACGCTGACCTGGTCGGTGCGGAACGGGACGGCGGGCAGGCCGGCCTGGTTGGCGAAATTGGGCTGGGCCAGCTCGCTCCAGGCAAAACGCACGGCCACGGGCTGGGCCACATCCGGAGAAGAGACCACGACCGTGCCATGGGTAATGATGGCTTGAGCGGGGACAAATTTCTTGTCGGCACCAGCGATACTAAACCAGGTCAACGGTTGATTGTCTTTGCTGACCAGTCCGCCGTCGGCGTCGTCGAAGGTCAAAACGGCCTGCGGGCCCTTGATTTTCATCTTCTTGAAGACCGGACCGGAACAGGTGACGTCTTTCTGCCCGTAAGTCTTGTTCAACGCCAGCAACGCCAGCCGCTTGCCCACATCCTGCTTGTTGCGCGGGTGAATGTCCTTCAGGTCGTCCGTGATGTCAGTCGTCACGACCATGCCGGTATTTTTAATCCGCAAGGCGCGGGTCTGGGCTTCCCAGAATACCGGCAGCGCATCGGCATCAGGCACGCGTTTGGTGTTGCCGCTGTAATATTTGAACGGCGCGATCTGTACATAGTAAAACGGGAAGTCGCCCTCATGCCACAGCTTGCGCCAGCCGCCGACCAGCGCCGCCATTTTGTCGGTGTAAACCGGGCCGTCCGGTTCCTTGCCCATGCAATTGGATTCGCCCTGATACCACAATGCGCCGCGCATCGCAAAACGCGCCAGCGGCGCGATCATCGCGTGGTAAATCGCCATCGGCGTCGTGCTGCTCAATTTGTTGGTGGCGGACAGTGGCGCCGCCAGGTGGGCCAACGATGGCACCATTTTAAATCCTTCCGGCGGCGTCCACGGTTCGATGCGCGTGCCGCCCCACGAGGATTCGATGAGCCCGACGGGCACTTTCAGCCGGCGGTGGATTTCGCGGCCGAAAAAGTAACCGGCCGCGGAAAACTTGATGGCCTCGAGCGAGTTGGAATCGCAGAGGAGCCAGCCGCAGGCCGGCTTGACATCTTTTTGCGGTTCGGCGGCCAGCGCCGTATGAGCCTTGAACAGCCGGATCTCCGGGAAATCGGCCGCAGCGAGTTCCTGGTCGGCGTTGAACACCGGCTTTTGGCCGGGCTGTTTGCCGATGGGCTTTTCCATGTTCGATTGGCCGGAGCAAAGCCAGACTTCGCCGACGAGAATATTCGTGAATATCCGGGTTTCGCCGGCTTCGACGACCAAATTTGCCGGCTGGCTAGAGGCTTTGAGCGATTTCAGCCGCACTTCCCAGCGGCCGTCGGCGTCGGCCTTCGCCTGTTTGGTCTGCCCGGCAAACTTCACGGCCACTTCCGTCCCGGGTCTGGCCCAACCCCAGACCGGCACCGGCTGTTTTTGCTGGAGCACCATGTTGTCGCCGAAAAACGACGGCAGTTGCAGCGCCGGCGGCGCGGCCTGGGTCGCCACGGTCTCATCGGCCGCCGGGGCGGATTGCAGGCTGACAAACAGCGCCAGGCTGCCCGACAGTATTGATAGCTTTCTCATAATTTTCATTTCAAAACTCTCATTGCAGAAGACACGGGAACGAGTCTCCCTATTTACGATTTGCGATATACGATTGACGCGCCTCTTCCGAATGCGCGGGTGACTCGTAAATCGTAATTCCAATGTCGCAAATGAAACCAGCGCCTCCTCACGTCGTCTCCTGCGTTAATAATTCAATCCTGATGAAACACTTCCTCCATATCGGCCCACCATTCTGTCGGGGCGCGGTCGACGAGTGGCTGCTGGCAGGGTTTGCACACCGACCACCAGCGTTGCGTGGTAGGGTCCGCGGCCATCTTCGCCATGTCGGCGGCGAAATCCCTGCCGGTGTATTCGAAATAGGCAAACAGATAATGCCGCCCATCGTCGAGCCGGCGCAGGTAGATGGAATAATTCTGGATGTGGCAGGCCTTGATCATTTTCAACACGTCCGGCCAGACCGCGGCGTGAAGTTTTTTGTATTCCTCGAGTTTTTCCGGCCGGAGGCCGATGACCGAACCGTAGCGTTTCATGGGGATGTCTCCGTTTGTGGGGCGGCGGCAGCTTTCCTAGCCGCTTCGTCGCCCTTGTAATTGCCATAGGTCAGCGCCAGCACCGCGGCCGTCAGCACGGCCAGCGCGAAGAGGATGGTGACATCGGTGATGCGGCGGCAGGCGCGCCATTCGCGGAGCGCCAGGCCGACCAGATTACTGAACAGCACGAGCATGATCATGTGAATGGCCCAGCTCGTGAACTTGTACTCGCCCAAATGCACGTGGCCGAGATTGTAAAAGAAGAACTGGCCGTACCAGAACAGGCCGGTGATGATCGCCATCGCCCAGTTCAAGGGGAGGCTGGCTTTCTCCGGACCCGCAGGCAATTCCACCATTTCGCCGAGGGTTTTGTGCTTGGCGTGAAGATAAAGGCAATAGAGGGCGGTGGTCACGAACGCGCCGGTGTTGGCGAAAATATAAATCACGTTGCCCTGCCAGATGCCGGCACCGTGCTTGACGGCGATGTCGGCGATCGGTTGCCCGGCGTCCAGTGCAAACCCATACACTGCTGACAGCACGCCCGCCAACAGCGATAGGAGCAGTCCTTTGGTCAGGTTGAAATTGCCTTTGTCCAATTGCTGCGACACGAGGTCAAGTTCCTTGAGCCTTCCGGCCAGACCGGTGCACGCGATGCCGAAGGTGCCGATGACGATGCCGGCGATGATCCAGCCCGCGCCCGGTTTGCTGAGCGTCGTGCCCAGCGTGCCATGCACCAGCGGCGGAATCAGCGTGCCCAGCACACTGGACAGGCCGACGGCGATGGAATAGGTGAGCGAGAAGCCGATGTGCCGGATGGAAATGCCAAAGGCGGTGCCCCCGATGCCGTACGCGGCGCCCAGCGCGAACGATTTCAGCATGGCGTCCTTCGGCGCCTCGCGCAGCACGTCTGCGAGCTGAGGAATCGTCAGCATCGCGCCGAGGATCGGCAGGAGAAACCAGCAGAACGACGCCTGGGTAAGCCAGTAGGTCTGCCACGACCAGCGTTTCACCTGCTTCTGCGGCGTGTAACATGTCGCCGCGAATCCCGCGCCGATGCCGTGCAAAAACACGCCGAGCAGGGGATTGGAGGAAACGAGGTTCATGGCATCAGGCAGTCAGGCAGAATCGTTGGCCGGGAATGGAACATTTGCTTTTGTCGATTTTGACACAAAGCCGCCGTTGAAGTCGAACCCGGATTCATTGAACCTTTCCCAGCAAAACCCCGCCTCCAGCGTCGGCGCGGTAACAGGCTTCGACCAACTGCATGGTCTGAAACGCGTCGTCCACCGGCGACACGAGCGCGGTGTCTTCGCCGGCGGCAAACCGCTGCAGGTTCGACATGGTGCCGACAAAACCGTCCGGAAACCAGCCGCCAACCAGGGGGACTTCCACCCATTCCTTCGTCGAGCGGCCGAAGATTTCGAGCCGGTCCGACCGGCCGCGCGGATAATCCATCAGCAGGCCGAGCGTGGCGATGGCGCAGCCTTCCGTGCCTTCCATCCGAAACGAGGCGTCAATATGTTTTGTGCCGAACGAATGGCAATGATTGAGCGAGAGGCAGCAGCGGATCTCGTCGCCGTAATCGAGGATGATGCTTGACCGGGTGTTGGCCAGTTTCGGGAACTTCGGATGCTTCACCGTGCGGGCATAAACCCGGCGCGGATTGCCGAGAAACAACCGGATGAGGTCAAGATAATGAACGCTGTGCAGCAAAATTTCCACGCGCGGCTCCGTCAGTAAAAATGGAAAGACGTCCCAGGGCGTCTGCAGGTTCAGATGCACCTCCACGTCCACAATCTCGCCGAGCTCGCCGCGCCGGATGAAGTCCTGTATGGCCAGCATAAAAGTGCTGAAACGAAGCTGGAAATTGACCGCGGCCTTCAGGCGTTTGCGCCGGCAGAGATCGCGGATGGCCCGGGCGGCTTCCAGCGTGTTTCCCATCGGCTTTTGAACGATGACCACGGCATCATCGGGCAGCTGGGCCAGCACCTCCTGATGCGCCCGGGGCGGGGTGGCGATGTCGAACACCGCGTCCCGCGTGGCAGTCGCTTCGGCCAGGCTGGTGAACACGCGGGGCAGGTTGAATTCCTGTGCCCGTTTTTCGGCTACCTGCGGGTTGAGGTCGTAAACGCCAGCGACGGGGAAGCCAGCCTTGCGGTAGGCCGGCAGATGCGCGTCGCGGACGATGTCACCCGCCCCAAGGATGACAATCGGCCCTGGCCGTGCAGGGCGCGGCCAGGTCTGCTGCAATTGTTTGGGGTCGAAGCCGGTCATTGGATTATTCGCGCGCCCTCACCCTGACCCTCTCCCCCAAGGAGAGGGAACAGTAATGCTTGGTCTGTGAATTGCCGATGTCGCAGGTTTCGTCAACCGACTGTCGATCATTCTCCCTCTCCCATCGGATGGGAGAGGGCTGGGGTGAGGACCGTCTGGTCTTAACAGCTTCATTTCAACTGGTAAATGCGTTCCGCGTTGCCGGCGAAAAATTTTTGCCGGCGCTCGGTGGATTCGGTGCGGACGATTTCCTTCGCCATTTCGACCCAGCGCCCCAGCGTCGAGGTGAGGTTGCACACCGGCCAGTCACCGCCGAACATCACCCGGTCCCAGCCGAAACATTCGAGGCAGTGCTCGACAAACGGCTGGATGGCCTTGGCGTTCACCGGCGGTGAACCGCCATACGCCACCACGCCGGAAATTTTGCAGGCCAGGTTCGGAAATTGCGCCAGCTCGCGGATGTGTTGCCGCCACGGATCGAGACCATTGCCTTTGATGTCCGGGATGCCGCAATGGTCGAGGACAAATTGCACGTCGGGCAACTGCCGGACCAGTTTCGCGGCCAGCGGCAACTGCCGCGCCAGCACGCACAAATCAAAGGTCAACCCGGGTTGCACCAGCCGCGCGAGGTTTCGGACAAAGAGCGGCGTTTGCGACAATTCGTCCGGTTGCGTGTGCAAGACCCGGCGCAAGCCTTTGAGTTTCGGGTGCAGGATGGATTCGAGGTAAGCGGGAAATTTTTCGGATTCCGGCCGGCCGGCGGCCAGCACGCCGACGATGGCCGCCTCCGGTTGGTTTGCGAGCCGGAGAAAAAAATCCGTTTCCGCATTCAGGTCCGGCTCGTCCACGTCCACTTCCATGAAAAGTGTCTCGGTAATGCCCGTGCCGCGCGCGGCGACACGATATTCCTCCAGCCGGAACGGTTTTCCCTCGAATGCCGCAATGCCGCGGCACCAGGAATACCTGAAGTGGTCCGGATAAATCAGGTGCTGGTGGGTGTCGATGATTTTCATCAGCTGCCAAGAAATTCCCTCCGCACGGCGGCGTTGTGCTCGCCGACCTTGGGCGCGCCGAGGGGCGAGGTCAGGATTTCCCCATCCACCCGGATGGGACAGCGAGTGGTTTCCAGGCTGGCACCGTTGGCGCGGCCCACTTTCTGCGTCATGTTCAGCACGCGGAAGCCTTCGTGCGCCATTAGCCGCGGCCAGGTCAGGACGTCCGCGCACCAGATGTCCGCCGGTTCCAGGATCGTGAGCCAGTGGGCGGTCGTTTGCGTCTTCAGGTGCCGGGCGAGTTCGGCTTTGATTTCATCGCGTCGGGTGAACCAGGTTTGGGGATCCGCGTAGGTTGTCAGCGGCCGGCAACCAAGCAATTCCCCCAGCCGCGGGACCGAGCCCATCGCCACCGCCAGATAACCGTCGGCCGTCTGGTAAATGCCATAAGGCGCGCCGAGGTAGGCATGGCCATTGTTGACGGCGCTGCGCTCCGGCAATTTCCCGCCATCGTTCAGGTGCGTGGTAACGACCTCAAATTGCAGGTCCATTACGGATTCAATCAGGCTGACCTCGACCAGTCCGCCTTTGCCGGTGACGCCGCGCCGGACGAGGCAGGCGAGGATGCCCTGCACGCAATGCGCGGCGGTGAACATGTCCGCCACCGACAATCCCATCGGCACCGGGCCTTGCGTCGCGTCGCCCGACAACCACGCCAGGCCGGAGATGGCCTGGGCTAGCAGGTCCTGCCCGGGTTTGTCGCGCCACGGACCTTTCTGGCCGTAGCCGTTGATGGAAGCGTAAACCAGTTTCGGGTTCCAGTTCTTGACCGCGGCGTAATGCATGCCGATTTTTTCCATCACGCCGGGCCGGAAATTCTGGATGAGCACGTCGGCGCGCTCGACGAGCTGGCGGACCGCGGCGAAGTCCCCGGGATTTTTCAGGTCGGCAGCGAAGCTCTGCTTATTGCGGTTGATGGAGTGGAATAGCGTGCTGTCGCCGTCCAGTTCGAGGTTGGAGATATACAGTCGCCGGCCCAGTTCGCCGGCGCCGGGCCGCTCGATTTTGATGACGCGGGCGCCGAGGTCGGCCAGTCGCAGAGCCGCGCTCGGGCCGGCGAGAAACTGGGCAAAATCAAGTACGAGTAATCCTTCCAGTGGTTTCATGTGAAGAAATCCGGGAAAACACTCAACGCCCAACCTTCAACATTCAATGTCCAAGGGTGAACCGAAGAGACGCCGGTTGAGAGTTGAGCGTTAAATGTTAAATGTTGGATGTTTCTTAAAGTCATAACGTTTTACACGCTTCCACCAGCGCCTTCAATTTGGCGCGGGTGATGTCCAGCGGGACGTGGCCGAAGCCGCATTCGCTGGTCAACACCAGCCGCTCCCGCGGGAAATGTTTCAGCGCCGGCTCAACGCGCCGGCGGATCATGTCCGTGGTTTCGATTTCGTCGCTGCGCTGGTCAATCACGCCCAAGGCGAGGTCGCCTTTGAATTTCCATAGCTTCCACAGGTCCATCAGGTCGTAACTCAGCGTGCAGTGTTCGAGCGACACCTCGTCAATCTTCGCCTGCGTGAACGCCGGCACGAGGTCGGTGTATTTTGTGAAATAAACCCGCTTGCGCCGCGGGTTGCCGCCGCAGACGTGCAGGCCCACGCGCACCTTCGGCAGCGATTCGATCAGTTCGTTCAGGATGCCGGCCGCCCATTCGCTTTGCTCCGGCGCCTCGGTCCACATCGGCTCGTCGAACTGGATGAATTCGCAGCCGGCAGCGATGACTGCGCGCAGCTCCTCGGCCAGTACCCGGGCGTAAGCGCGGCAGAGCGACAGCTCGTCCGGATACAAATCCGGCCGCTCGTTGACACTGAACCGGGCGAGCACGTGCGGGCCGGTGACGGTTTGTTTGACGACGACATTTTTTGGAGCGACGGCGCGGGCAAGTTTCCAGTGGTGCGCCAGATTGCATCGCGGATTTTTGATTTCGCCCACCACGCGCGCGCATTCAATGCCGAACCCGGCCGACCCAAAGGTTTTCTTCACCATGTTCTCCATCGAAACGCCGTCGAGCCGCTTCTGGTAAAAATAGTACATGTTTTCGCGGTAACCCTCGCCGTCGGTGATGACGTCGAGGCCCAGGTCGGCCTGGTCCTTGGCGGCCCAACGGATGAGTTCGTCCACCTCCGCCTGGTTGAGCGTGGGTTTCTTGAGCGTATCCTCGACGTTGCCGGGACGCGGGTAGCTGCCCACAACGGTATTGTGGAATCGGGTCATAAAGTTTGGTTAAACGGAAACATTCAACATTCAACGCTCAACGCCCAACCCCGAACTCGGCAACACGATAGCCGGGCAGCTGCTTTTGTTTTTCTTCATTGGAAGTTCGATGTTGAATGTTGAGCGTTGAGTGTTTTATTTTTTTAAACCGGGTTCAGTCCCGCGGCGGCGCGGGCCTCGTTGATGTGGGCGCGCACGCCCTCGACAAGCGGGCGCGGTTTGAAATCGATTTCCAGCTCCAGCCGCCGGCCGTCCATGCGATCGATCAACGGCGTGGTCGATTTGGATTCATCGAAGGAAATGTCTGCGTCCGGGAGCCAGCGCCGGACCAGGCCCGCAAGCTCGGCAGCGGTGACGGAGTCGCCGCCGTTGTTGTAGGCGAAATGGCCCAACTGCGGCTTTAATGCCAGGCGCACGAGTTGCTCCGCGCAGTCGTCCACGTAAATCCAGCAGTCGCGCGTATGTGCCGGAAACGGCAGGAAGACCGGCTTGCCGACCGCCGGCAGCGACATGAAATCCTCCGCCCACAATACCGAGCCGCGCTTGCGACCGTGTCCGAACACGACCGGTGGCCGGGTGCAGGCGATGCTGACGCCGTGCTTCATCACGTATTTTTGCGCCATAAACTCGTTCAGCACCTTCATCAGGCCGTAGGTGAAATGGTGATTCGCCGGGCCGGTGAAATCCTCCTCGGTCACGTCACGGTCGCCGTACGGTTTTTGCGATGCGCCATAATACGTCTCGCTGCTGGCAAAGACCAGCCGCGTCAGTTTCTGCCGGACGGCGGCATCGAACAAATTGATCATGCCCAGAACATTCACGCTGGCGCCGAGATGCGGGTTGGCCTCCACTTCCGCGCTCATCAGATACGCCAGATGGATGGCGTGGGTGATGTCCGGGTGCTTCCGGAAAATTGTCTCGACGGAACTCTTGTCCGCCACATTGAGCGCGGCCACCTCGGCGCCCGGCAACCGCGTGAGGACGCCGGCATCCACCGTCAGCTCGCCGACCACCACGGGGATCTGCCGTTGCAACAAATGGCGCACCACGCGCCAGCCAATGAATCCGGTGCCGCCGGTAACCAGGAATTTCACGCGGCCATGTTTGGAAAAGTCATTTGGTTTGTAAAATCTAATTCCATACATAAACTGCCATTAATGCAGAAACATTTTGAAGACTACGCCCTCAACGCCGCGCGGGAAACCGCCGGCCGCACCATCACGGAAGCCGACATCGTCCTGCATGCCGGCCAGACCGGCGATTTTTATCCGCATCACCTGGACGCCGAGTGGTGCAAGACCCAGCCGTTCGGCCAGCGCATCGCGCACGGGACGTTGATTTTCAGCGTGGCGGTGGGGCTGACGGCGGGCGAGATCAACCCGCTGGCTTTCAGTTACGGTTACGACCGGGTGCGCTTCATCAAGCCGGTGTTCATCGGCGACACGATCCGCAGCCGGGTGACGATCAAGGAGAAGCGCGACCATAGAAAGCCGGACCACGGCCTGGTGGTGGAGGCGCTGGAAGTGTTCAACCAGCGCGGCGAAACCGTGCTGGCTTGCGAACACCTGTTGCTGGTAAAACGGCGGATCGCCTGACAAGGCAGTTACATTTCAACCCCAAATCTGCCGGTCGAGCGAGCGGTATTGGATGGCTTCCGAGACGTGGTCGGCGGCGATGGTTTCGTTCCCAGCCAGATCCGCGATGGTGCGGGCGACTTTCAAGATGCGGTCGTAGGCACGGGCGCTCAGGTTCAGGCTGGCCATCGCATTTTTGAGCAGCTCCTTGGTGGTTTCGTCCAAACCGCAGAAATCCTTGAGCTCCTTCGGGCCCATCAGCGCGTTGCAGGTGATCTTCCGCTTGTGCGCGAAGCGGTCATGCTGGCGCCGGCGCGCCGTCACCACCCGGTCGCGGACGGCGGTGGATGGTTCGCCGGCGCGGCCGTCGGAAATTTCCCGGAACTTCACCGGCGGCACCTCGACGTGCAGGTCAATCCGGTCGAGCAGCGGGCCGGACACGCGGCCGAGATAGGATTGAATCTCGCGCGGCGAACAGCGCGATTCGCCGGGCATCTTGCCGTCCGGTGTGCGCGATGTTGCCTTTTTGCGACAGGGTTGTGAGCGTAGCCCGTAAAGACGTTGCGCCTGTATGGACACGGAGTTTTCCAATCGCAAAGGAGCCTACGACCCTCGGCCAACATCTCAAGAAGAAACGATTTGGTGCAGGAATCCGGCAATCGGAAGCAGCTCAAATGCTGCGGGTTAGTGCCAGAACTTTGAGCCTTTGGGAATGCGACCGGCTGTTCCCAACCGTTCCCTATCACGCTCGAATTTCCGCATATGTGGGTTATGACCCGTTCAAAAAACTGACGAATAAATGCCCAGAATAGCCAAAAGCAACGAACCCAGAATCGTTGCCTTTTAGTGAAGGGCGACCAAGTGTAGGCG
>Ga0335069_10000964_pt1 | contig 46385 bp, 44 predicted proteins | sample Lox_Sample_11_FD_206714 | JGI IMG/M metagenome (GOLD analysis project Ga0335069, IMG submission 206714) | Soil microbial communities from Loxahatchee National Wildlife Refuge, Florida, United States - Lox_Sample_1.1 | ecosystem: Environmental > Terrestrial > Soil > Wetlands | place: USA...
CCGGCGCGACAACCATTCCTTCGGCTTCGATCACCTTCTTTGCTTCGTGCGCCTGGGTGCGGCCGATTTTGGCAATCTTGCCGTCCTTGATTGCGATGTCGTCGACGAAACGCGGCGCGCGCGTGCCATCGATGACCATCCCGTTTTTGATCAGCAGATCATATTCTGCCATCGGGTACCTCTCTCCTCTTTGATGGTTTTGCTCGATCCGTTAATAATACTTGTTAACAAACGTACGTACGTATTATAAACGAACGAATGTTTGTTTCTACGACGGAGCGAACGGGTCTGTCAAGCTTTCTGAGGATGCTTTGAGAACAAGGCGAAAAATCAGCGGATTAAACGTCGCCGGATCCGAGTCAGGAGTCCTCTTATAAATGCGAAAACCCGGCTCTAGCGGGCCCGAAACCATGCGCAGCTTGCGCACCGCCGCAATTCAATTGCTGGCGGAGCGGAGCTACGAAGGGATGAATCTACGGCTGCTGGCCAGCAAGCTCCGGATGCACGCTGGCTCCCTCTACAACTATATCGAGAGCAAGCAGCAACTGCTGTTCTGGCTGATGAAGGACAGCACCGAGAAACTGCTGCGCGAATTCGAAGAGACGATCGCCAAGATCCCCGATCCGCGCGAGCAGATGCTGCGCTTCGTTGCCTTCCATACCAGCTTCCATATCGCGAATCGGAAAGAGGCTTCGGTTCTGCTCACGGAAATGCGCAGTCTGACACCGCAGAACTATCGCGCGATCAAGCAACTGCAGCGTGCCTATACTGACGAAGTCCAGAAAATCGTTGAACGCGGGATGGCCGCCGGGGTCTTCCACGTGCATGACTCCCGTATCGCTACCTTTGTCTTGTTGCAGATGCTGACCTCGGTCGCGCGATGGTACACGCCGAAGGGGCGCCTCACCGTCGATGAGCTCGTTGCCGTCTATACGGATCTGGCCTTCTCGATGCTAGGTGCCGAAACGTCGGCTGATCGCTCGAAGGATGCGCAAGATCTCACCGGAAGGATCCCCGCGATAAATGGCTTCGGCCACGGCGACCCGATTACTCACTCTGTCGATCTTGGCAGCCATCTCCTGCACATCTCGGTGGCGCCACATCCGGGTCCGGACAAGCGCGGCGCCAACGGGACATCGAAGGCCAAGAAAGCGGATTCCGCGCCGGAAATCGTCGTCGAGCCCGAACCAGATCTCAGCTAGTTCTTTTTCGCACCAGCTTCGAGTTCGACTCCGCACGGGACCAGCACCCGCACGACGGAGTTATAAAACGCCACGTTCATCACCAATTCCATGATGCGCCGGTTGTCGAGAAAATCGCGCAATGCCTCGAAGGTCAGATCGCTCACACGCACATTGCGCGTCGCCTCCTCAGCGTAGCGCATCACCGCGCGCTCCTGGTCGTTAAACCCGGGCGAGGCTGCATAATCGGCAAGCTGCTCCAGTTGATCGCGACGGACGCCGACTTTTAACGCGATATTCCAGTGATGTGTGAATTCGTACTCCGCGCCGGTGAGCCGTCCGACCGTCATCAGGGCGAGTTCCCGCAGCTTTGGATCGAGCTGTGTGCCGTTACGCAGTTCGTTCGCGAGCCCCAGGAACTGGCGCAGCAGGTTCGGGGCATTTGCCACCGTCCGATGGACATGGCCAGGTTCCGTGCCGCGACTTTTGATGAAGTCGTCCCAAATATCGCGATCATTTTCCGGTAGGTCATTACGCGTCAGATAGGGCAGCCGTGCCATCGTGAATCCTCCGTCTCTAACTTCTTAAACTTCCGTTTATCCCTCGGCGCCAGTTTCCGCTGCGCGGTACTCACTTGTCATCCTGAGCGAAGCCCACCAAGAGAGCGGTCGAGTCTGCGAGGCACGTTCTAGAAACGACGCGTAGTTGAAGGATCTACGCGAAGCGCTTCCCGCGATCCCGATTTGGCAGTGCTCTGCAGTGATTTACTTCTTATCGGGAAACTTCTCGTGCAGCGCTTTGAAGCCGCCAAGGTAGATACCCTGTATAACTTCGCGAGTCTTCGCCGCGTCCAGTCCCGAGGTTGGTGATTGTTCGAAGGTGCTGCTCCAGTCGACTTCGCTGCCACTACCTTTCGGCTTCACCACGTAGGTGGAGACGTAATTCTTTACCGGCAGCGGTCCGCCCAGGATCTTGTAGCGCAGCATCCGCTTCGACTTGCTGTACTCCACAAGCTGCTCCGTGATGTAAGCGCCGCCAGCGGTAGTAATCGCTCGAATCGCACCTTTCTGGTTGTCCTTGCCTTCGATAATCTCGACCTTACTCAGACCCGGAATCCACTTGTCGACACCGCCGAAATCGCCGGTCAGTTGCCATACGGCATCCGCGCTTGCGGGCAGCTGAGTCGATTCATGCACGGAGAGCTTCTCGCCCGCAATCGCGAGATTAGAGGCGAAGAGGGCAGCGGTTATCGTCGTAGCGATGAAAGCTGGACGGAAGTTGAGGCGGAGCATCGGGGCTGTTTCCTTTCACGAGGTCTCTCAGACCGTCGCCAATAAATAACAGTGTGACTGTCGAGCACAAGTGATTGGCAATACGCGGAATGGGCATCACGGTCGAAGTCCAACCGGCGCACCTTGGCGCTAAAGCATTAAAAGATATACCTATGAAAGAATGTATATCGTAGAGAAGCAAGAAAATGCGCGTCGCCAGATGGGGCAAGAGTCTCGCGATCCGCCTGTCACGCACGGTTGTCGAAGCTCTCGAGCTAAAGGAGGGAGAGGAGGTTGAACTCCACCTTTTAGACGAGCGCGGATTTGCGGTTGGACGAAAGCCCGAGAAGAAAGAGCTCTTGTCAGCGGCTGCGGGCCTATCGCGGTCGATTGCCGGCCGACTTCAAGTTCGATCGCCTTGAAGCCAATGCCCGTTAGCTTCTTCGATACAAACGTCCTCGTCTATTTGGCTTCCGGCGATTCTGTGCGTGCCGGGCGTGCCGAACAACTCGTCGCTCGGGGCGGTACTATTAGTGTTCAGGTGCTGAACGAACTCGCGAACGTTTGTCGCTGTAAGATGCTCCTGTCCTGGACTGAAACGAGCAGCTTCTTGGCTACGATTCGTAGCCTGCTGTCGGTCAATCCGATCACAGCGACGACTCACGAAGATGCGCTTGCTCTGAGCGAGCGTTACGAAATTTCGTTCTACGATGCTCTGATCGTTGCGGCCGCGCTCAATGCTCGATGCGAAACGCTCTGGTCAGAGGATATGCAAGACGGGATGCGGATTGAAAGGCGCCTGCGGATAGTGAATCCGTTCGCTAAGCGGCCCCGACGAGGGGCCGCTGAACCTTAGCCTTCTTACGCGAAGAGCATCTCGGACATCGCCCCGCCCGGCGGAATCATCGGCATAACCGCTTCTTCCTTCGGGATAACGATATCGATCAGCACTGGACCTGGCGTGGCGAATGCTTCCTTCATCGTCGCGGCAAGGTCTTTCGACTTCTCGATCCGAAAACCCTTGGCGCCGTACGCGTCGGCCAGCTTCACGAAGTTCGGTACCGACATCGCGGAGTAGGAGTAGCGCTCGGCGTAGAATTTCTCCTGCCACTGCCGGACCATCCCAAGGTAGTAATTATTCAGGATGATGACCTTCAAATCGACGTTGTACTGCACCGCCGTGCCCAGTTCCTGGATATTCATCTGGATCGAGCCATCGCCGGAGATCACGACGACATTGCGATCCGGCGCGGCGAATTTGGCGCCGATTCCGGCCGGCAGGCCGTAGCCCATCGTCCCGAGACCGCCCGAGGTCAGAAGCGAGCGCGGCCGTTCAAAGGGGAACATCTGCGCGATCCACATCTGATGCTGTCCGACGTCGGTCGCGATAATGCAATCGCCCTTGGTCAGCGTGTGCAGTTCTTCAATCACGTAAAATGGAGAGACCGACTCGCGCGCCTTGTAGTCGCCGTTCGAGTAGAGCGGTTTCTCGCGTTTCCATTGCAGAATCTGTTCGTGCCACTTGGCCCACGTCGCCTTGCGCTTGGCGATACTTTCGCGCGAGCGGACGACGGTCAGCATATCCTGCAGGACGCTCTTGATATCGCCGACGATCGGAATATCGACGGTAACATTCTTCGAGATCGAAGACGGGTCGATATCCATGTGGATGATGGTCTTGGCGTTGGGTGCGAAATCAGCGATACGTCCGGTGACGCGATCGTCAAAGCGCGCACCGATCGCAACGAGACAATCCGTGTTGACGACCGCGGTATTGGTGCCGTACGAGCCGTGCATCCCGAGCATCCCGAGGCACAACGGATCCGATGCGGGGAAGGAGCCGAGTCCCATCAACGTTTCAGTAACGGGAATCCCGAGGCCGCGCGCCAACTCAGTGAGTTCCGGCGCTGCTCCCGACCATTGCACGCCGCCGCCGACGTAGAAGAGCGGCTTTTCGCTTTGCTCGATCGCTTCGACCGCGCGCTCAATCTGGCGTGGGTTACCCTTTATGGTTGGTTTGTAGCCGCGCAGATCGACCTTATCAGGGTACACAAAAGGGTGATGCGCTTGCTGGATATCGCGCGGGACGTCGACGACCACCGGGCCCGGTCGACCGGTGCCGGCGATATAAAAGGCTTCCTTGATGGTCCGCGCGAGCTTGCTGACGTCCTTGACCAGGTAATTGTGCTTGGTGCAGGGACGGGTAATCCCGACGAAATCGGCCTCTTGGAACGCGTCGTTGCCGATCATGCTGGTCGGAACCTGTCCCGAGATTACAACCATCGGGGTCGAATCCATGTAAGCATCGGCGATACCGGTCACCGCGTTGGTTGCGCCCGGCCCCGAAGTAACGACGCAAACCCCCGGTTTGCCGCTGACCCGCGCATAGCCCTCTGCCATATGGGTAGCGCCCTGTTCGTGCCGAACGAGAACGTGTTTGAGCTTCGAGTCGAGCAGGGCGTCATAGGTCGGCAATACGGCGCCGCCCGGATAGCCGAAAATAACTTCGGCGCCCTCAGCTATGAGGCTTTCCACGATGATTTGAGCGCCGGTGAGTTTCTTCATTGGCCTTCCACTACGATGGTTCAGTAAAATTCAGCAGCTATTTGCGGAGCCAACCAGAATACCGGATCGGCTCGGGCGCTGCCACATGCAAGGCGCGTAATTCCTTCGCACCGTCAGGCTTGGAAGATTTTTGCGCTGCTAAAAGCGCAACGTAAAGCGGATATCGCCGAACCGGACCTCACTGCCATTGGCAACCCGAATGGTACCCTGAACCAGCAGATTGTTAACGTAGCTGCCGTTGGTCGAATTCAGATCGGTCAGTTCGAAGGCTCCATCACGACGGGTGAGCCGCGCATGATTCCGCGAGACGCTCGCGTGCGGGATAACGATATCATTGTCCTCGCCGCGTCCAACCGTGATCTCGGGTTTCAGCAGGGAATATTCCCCCGGAATAGCCTCGATCCGTTCGAGGGCCGTTAGCCGAGCCTCGCCGGGCGGTAGAGGCGATAGAGCGGGAGCCGCCGTTCGCGGGGCTCCGCTGCTACTGGATGCGGCCGAACTGACGGCGCTTCTCGCGCGCTGCGCCACTTGACGCGCGGCATCGGAGATATTTGGTACCGGGGCTTTGCTCTGGGCCTCAACTATCGAGCGGAGTTCGTCGGCCGATACCCCCAAGCGGACGCGCGAGAGGCCTCCGAGCCCGAGCAGTGCAAGAAGCGGTACGAGCCCGTTCCACCATGAGAATGAGAACTGTGATAGCCTAGGGGCTTCCTCACCACCGGCGGCCTCGGTTCCGCTGTCCTCAGGAACGTTAATCGCCGCTCCTCCGATGCCCTTGACCTGGTACGAAGTTTCGGCCGACGCGCTTTGGCCGTCGAAATTGATCTTCAGCTCGACGGTACGATTCGTTCCGTCTTCGATTGGGCGCGGCGTCCGATAGGTCAGCGAATATTCGGTTGCGATTGAATGGCCGATATCGCGCACCAACTCGGGGAAACGGTTCTGTTCCGAAACGATATTGAACAGGCGGCCGTGGGTGCTCTGCACGATTCCCTGATATTCGGGTGCGATAAAGGGTGGAGGCGCGACCGCGTAGAGGGTCAATCCGTCCTTCTGGAAGAGTGCGGCCACTTTCGGCCCGGTCTGCGAGGTAACGTCGGCGTTGGCGTTTGGATGATGATCGCGGTAGGCCTGATCGCCTTGCCGGTCGGGGCCATCGCCTGCGACATGCGGGGGAGCATCGGTAATCAGGATCACGATCCCTTGCGCTTCAGGCCGGAAAGGCAGGCTGGCAGCGTATGCCAGCGCGTCGAGCGGATCTTCGGGAATATCACCGCCGCCACCTGCGTGCAGTCCGCCGACCCAGCTGATGAACTTCGAGACGTCGGAGGTCATCGTGTTGCGGTATTCGCAATTGCAGTCCTGATACTGCGAGACGACGTAGTCTTCGAACGTGACCAGCCCGAGGCGATAGTCGCGATTGTTGCTCTGCAAATCGCGAGCGAACGTGATGATGTTCTGCTTCACCGCGTCGATGTAAGGCTGCATCGATTCGGTGATGTCGAGCACGAACACGATATCCACGGGGCGTCCCTGCCCGACTCCGTGGAAGTAGAGGATTTTGCCGGGTTTGCCGTCCTCGAGGACCTGAACGTTGTCTTTGGTCAGGTTACCGACGGGCTGGCCGTTCGAATCGGTGAGCCCGAAGTCCAGCTCGACGCCACCGTCCGTATCGAAATGGGCGAGTCCGGGATTGCCGACCGTTACCTGCATCTCGGCCAGAGCCGATGACGCAGCAGCCGCGAGTAACATTATCGCCACGAAGAAGCTACGAAGGAGCAGTTCCCGGCAGGGCCTGAAATAAATCCGCATGCTCCGTCGATTTTCCGGAGCGAAGCGAGGGATAGTCAAGGGGCTGTCAGCAACATGCACAAAAGACGTTGGTCGAGCAGCGTGCTCATCGAGGGGTCGCACTTGCCTTCCTTGGTTCCATAGGTTATCCCAAAGCGCTGACCTCAGATTAGTAGAGCATGGTTTAGCGTGAAGCATCTAAGTTCGCGATGGGCAGTGGCTGTCCTGCTCGTTCCCGTGGCCCTGGTTCTCTCAATCTTGATGGCGGGCTGGGTCGATCCGCCGCTCGCATCGTCGAGCAATGGCAAGGGCTATGTTCAGGTAGCTTTCACGGGAGCCATTTCCGGGGAAAACCTGGCTAATCCCTTCCCTAATTTTCAGAGCGTTCTGCTCAACGTAATCGCTGTCCGGTTCAATCCCACGACCAACATGAGTCTGGCTGACAACGATTCAAGTTGGGCGACGGTTACGGTAGCGCCCGGGGCAACGAACGGCGCGGCGTACACCACGTTTAGTTTCGGCGGTAATTTTGGCCCCAATGGCAACTCCATCGGGATCGGTCAGGCGCGCAGCGTCATGCAACTCGATATGGCGCAATTGCAGAATAACCTGACGGTCTTCAACACCGCGAAAATCAAGGCTCAAGACTATTACCAGGTCGAGTTGCTGCTCAATAATCCGCCGGCCACGCTGGTGCCTTTGTGCGGAAATACGACCAACGCCAACGGCGAAGGATGTATCACCTATCCGACGTCCCTGAGCGGCGTCTCCTCGATTCGCTACCCAGCGTTCGGCAGTCCGACAGCTAACACTAGCGATAAGCTTTATTCTATTGGGCGGAGTGGTGTTCAGCTTGTTCCGATCGCGATCAATGCAATCCCGCTTGGGGCTCCAATCAGCTCCACCGACACGCTGCCGTTCTCGGCCGAGATTTGTCCGATAAAAGCGTTGCCAAACTCTAACCCAATCCCCGGCGTATGCGTGTTTAGTCCGGGTCTGGTACCCGTCGCGCCGCCCAGCAATTCGACCGAGGTAGCGGCCGTTGTTTCCGGGCAAATTTTCGGCTCCACCAACAAGGGGCAGGTCAATGCTGAGATCTCCGGCACGGGCACGGTGCTCTCAACCGGGATCGTCGATAATAGCTCCGATCACAATTACTTCATGATGGTTCCGGCAGGGACCTACGACCTGGTTGCCAGCTCGGGGGGCAGTCGTTCCTTCGACGCTCAATCACACGTCGTTCTCGATAGGAAGCGGGGCGATCAATACGTCATCAATTTCCATTTGGAGCAGGAAGCAACCCGAGGGATCGGCGGGATTGTTGCCGACGCGTGTAATGGCACTGGTATCTCCGGGGCCGAGGTCGAGATCTACGGACCTCCGTCCGCGGTCGACAACATCCCATGCTCGCCGTCGCCGACCTCTGTCGCGACTCCAACTCCACCGCCGCAGTGCAATGCTCAGTGCGATCAGTTCGCTCCTAGCGGCGCGCCGCAAGACGGATGTGTGGTGCTGGGAATAAGTTCGACCAACAACCTCGGCCAATACCCGTTCTCGCCCAGCGGCGGAGCGCCAACCGCCTTCAGTGCGCTTCCGCACATCAAGAGCAGCAAGAGCGGAGGTCCTTCAGGCTATGCAATGAAGGCTACCGCATCCGGTTACAATGGCCGACTACTCGGGGTCCGGAACCTCAACTCAACTTTCAAATGCGACGGGTCGGGTTACAAGGACAACGACTGCAGCTTTAGCCTCCAGCACGGGACGCTCCAGGTGAACGTAGACGCCGGCCAGAAGGTGCAAAATAATCCTCTCAATGTTCTGGTAAACGTAGAGGATCAAGGAAGCTTCAATGGTGAGGGGGTAGCGCTCACGAGCATTCCGGTCGGTCAGCAGAGCAACCCGGCGCCACTTCCGATTACGGTTCCGCTTTACGAACCGTCTCCTGTAGCGTCCCCTACCGGGGGAGCAGAAGTCTTTGAGCCCGATGCCTCAGCCACCAAAGCTACGCCAACGCCCACTGGAACACCGGTTGATATCGGCGGAGCGGCGAACTATGACATGTTCGCTTCCGTGCAGGATCTGTTCGGTCCGGCTCCGCAGAAAGTTGGCGGCCATACCTACGCCGTTCTGAGCGGAGCACCGGCGCCCCAAGCCTGCGCAACGACTGTCGTTTCTGGCAGCCTGACTCCGCTTAAGTGTGTCGGTCACGGCAGCGTTCAGGGAACGGTCGCGACGGTGGATCAAAACACTATCTTGTCAGTATCAAAGGGCAACGTAGCGATATCACAGAGCCAGGTTGCTGCACTGTCGGCACCACAGAATTTCTCGATCTGCGAACCCGCGGATGACTATGTTGTGTCGCACTATCAGGCCCAACCTACGGGAACTCCGGAATTCATCGCGAGCGCAGACGCGAATCTGGTTAGTCCGGCGACGATTCCCAATTATCCGCCGAAAGCGGCCTGCTTCAGCATCTGTGACGTTTCCTCGTCGTCAACACCGATTGCGACTCCTAGTGCATCGCCGACCGCTTCGCCAAAGGGATTCTGTTACCTGTGCCAGAATTCAACGCCTATCCCGGGGACGCTCTAGTGGTAAGCAGTCAGCCTAATCAGAGAATTGCCAGGTTCGGTCTGACGCTGCTCGCTTTAGCGCTGAGCGCTCTGCTGGGTTGCAACGGCTTCGGCACGGGCAATTCCACCGAACCCGGATCGACGCCGCCGAACGCGAGTCAGAAGAACTTTCGGATGGTCGGCAATATCGGCACGCCGTTTTTTGCCGTCGTTTCGGACTGTCGATCTTCATGGAAAGTCCGCGGAGTCGTGCCGCTTAACATCATCATCGTTAATGCGCCGGCTCCGGGTCAGCCCAATCTATGCTCCGATCCCAGCGCGAATGGCGCGTTCAGGATTATGGCGACCAAGCTCTCCAACGATTCGCGGCTGCTAAGCGTCGAGGCTATCTCGGCTTACAACGTGCTTGAGCTTGGCTCGACCTACACGAATTACGGAACTCTGGTAGCCAATCTTAACGACTCGGGCCAACCGATGAATACCGGCACAGCGCTGAAGACTCTCGCGCCACCTGCCTTTCCCGACGTGCGTTTTTTCGTAACTAATCCGCTTAACGGGACTTTCAATGCGGTCGTCGAAGACGTGGACACGGCCTACGTTCTGCAATCGCAATCGCCAACACTTCTCCTGTTTGATTCGCCGAACGGGAATTCGACGACTGAGCGAGTCGATGGCATCTTCACGACGGTGTCGGGCGGGCCGATGAGGATCAACCTGAGCTTTAACGGCCACGTCGTCACGGCCGGAGGCAGCGGAACGGTGAGTATAAAAGTCAATTGAGACGAGGCTTAGGCTCGTTTGACTTGAAGGCAGAGGAAAGTTCATAACTAGCGGCACCCGGCGGGAACGACTGAAGCGTTCACCGCAGCAGAGGTGGCCGAAGAGAGCAGATGAAACCGGTTTTACGCAAAATCTTTCTGGCAGTTGTCGTCATAGGGCTCCTCCTCGCAATAGCCCCGGCGTGGCGCTACTTCAGGTTTTTTTCGAGCCATGTCTCGACTGACGACGCCTATGTCGATGGCACCGTGGCTTTGGTTTCTTCCCGCGTCTCCGGCACGGTTACCAAGCTCTTCGTCGAAGAAAACTGGCGTGTTAAGGGCGGAGAACCTCTGCTGGTACTCGATCCGCGTGACTACCAGGTCCGTGTCGATGAAGCTCAGGCGCAATTGCAGCGCGCCCAACAATCAGTCGATCAGCTTTACGCCCAAATCGATTCGGCCGAGGCCGGCGTAACCCTGGCAACTTCACAGATGCGCCAGGCGCAGATCGATTACGATCGCGCCGCCAAGCTAAACAAGCAGGGCGTGGTCTCAAAATCGTACTTCGACAACGCATCGACTGGATTGCGTGTGGCAATCGCCGATCGTGCCCTGGCGGTCCATCAGCTGGAGCAGGCACGAGCCGCGCTGGGTGGTAGTGTCGACGATCACGATCGTTATGATCGGCCGATCGTGCAGCAGGCAAAGGCCGCTCTCGAGATGGCCAAGCTCGACCTCAGCTATACGGAAATTCGGGCTCCGCTCTCCGGTATCGTCACTCGCAAGAGCGTTCATGTCGGCAATCGGATTCAGCCGGGCGAACCCTTGTTGGCGATCGTGCCGACGGATCGGCTTTATATCACCGCTAATTTCAAGGAAACGCAGCTTACCGATGTGCGAGTGGGGCAGCCTGTAGATATCGAAGCAGATATCTATCCGGGGCACGTTTACAAGGGCCATGTAGACTCGATCAGCATGGGAACAGGCGCGGCGTTCGCTCTGCTACCGCCCGAAAACGCGACCGGCAACTGGGTTAAGGTTGTGCAGCGCGTCCCGGTAAAGATCGTTCTGAATGAGGCTGCGCCGGCGGATAAGCCGCTGCGCGTCGGGCTTTCCGTCGATGTTAGCGTCGATATAGCTGATACGAGTGGCCCACTGGTGTCTTCAACACTCCAGCATCAATACCAGGAACATCAACAGGAGATGGCTCCCGGGATGGGTCCCGAGCAGCTACAGACACGCAATCAGACGATAGCGCCGGGCGCGATTCCACCCAGCGACGCTACCATTAAGCAGTAGTGATCGATGCGCCTGAGGTAGAGCGCCGCCTCTCGGCATACCTGGGAGTCCCGCTAACTCGCTTCGGCGTTCTCGCGAGCGGATGGGAGACCGCTGTCTTCGGATTCACGCTGCCGAGCCTGTGCGAAAAGCTCCGAGGTATCTCTGAGGGCACGCCGCTTGTCTTGCGATGTTACGAAGGGACTGAAGCGGTCACCAAGAGCCGACGCGAATATCGCACGATGTCGGCATTGGCCGAGGCGGGCTATCCGGTCCCAGGGCCGCTATCGTTCGAGGCCGATCCCGAAGCGCTGGGAGTCCCGTTCCTGATTATGGAGCGGGTCGCCGGAGGACCGCTTTTCTCGACCCGCAGTTTCATTTCAGCCTTCAAGAATTTCTCGCTCGGTTTCACCGCGTTTGTCGCAGCGCAGGTGCGTCTCCATCGGATGGCGAGTAACCGACTCAACTTCGAAGGGGTGCAGCGCGCCCACCTATCGCCGCGCTCGGCAAAAGGGGTTTCGCTCCCGGAGCGCATCCTCGATGTGATCGCCGATCGTATCGAAGAAGGTCCGCTGCCGGGGCTCCGCGAGGCTCATCGTGCTCTACAAGAGCAGGCGGCGCAATTCAAAGAGGCCCCTGACTCGATCGTCCATCTGGATTACCATCCGCAGAACGTGATCGTCTCGGGTTTGCGAGTGAAAGGCGTGATTGATTGGGTAAGTGCGGATCGTGGCGACCGACATTTGTGCGCGGCAACGACGTCGATCATTCTCGCGACGAGCGCGATGGACCATCCGCGATGGATGCGTGATAACGCGATCGGCAACTCGTTACGCGCTGTCTTCAATGCGCTTTACGTGCCGCTCTACCACGCGATGGCGCCGATGGAGCTGGCGCGGTTCCGCTACTGCCAAGGTGTGGCGGCTCTGCAGCGACTCTCGATGTTCGGGATGATGGTGGCGCAGGGTCCGGAAGCCGTCGGCTTTCGTCCAGAGGCGATCGCGAACGTCACCCCTGGAGTCGTGCGCTTGCTCTCGCGCTACACGGCGCGCAAGGTCGGCGTCTCCGTAAGCATCCCGTCGCCACGTTGATCCGGGAAGTAGAAAAAGGCTGACGATGCGTGAGCACTGCCAGCCTTTTTTGCTGATCGTCGCTTTTAGGCGCGGACGAGTTCGCGCAGCACGTAGGGTAGGACGCCGCCGTGGCGGATGTACTGCACGTCTTCCGGCGTATCGATACGGGCTAGGACCTCGAACTCCTTCACCTTGCCGTTTTCTTCGGCCCGCACTTTGAGCATCTGGCGCGGCTTCAGATCGCCCTCAAGGCCAAGGATCGAGTAAACCTCGCGGCCAGTGAGACCCAGGGTCTCGCGATTCTCGCCCTCTTTGAATTGCAGAGCGAGCACACCCATCCCGACCAGGTTACTGCGATGGATACGCTCGAAGGTCTCGGCGATTACCGCTCGAACACCCAGCAATTGCGTGCCTTTAGCCGCCCAATCGCGCGAGGAGCCGGTTCCGTACTCCTTGCCTGCGACCACGATTAGCGGCACGCCGGCTTTGCGATAGCGCTCCGACGCCTCGAAAATCGTGGTGCGATCCCCGTCGGGAAGATAGGTCGTAACCCCGCCTTCGACCCCCGGCACCAGCATGTTCCTGAGGCGGACGTTGGCGAAGGTGCCGCGCATCATCACCTCATGATTACCGCGCCGCGCGCCGTATGAGTTGAAGTCCTTCGGATCGACGCCCAGCCCGACGAGATATTTACCGGCGGGGGTATCCGCGCGGAAAGAGCCGGCAGGTGAAATATGGTCCGTGGTGACGCTGTCGCCGAGAACCGCGAGCGCTCGCGCGCGGGTGATATTCTTGAGAGGTGCGGGCTGCAGTCCGACTCCGTCGAAGAAGGGCGGCGCTTTAACGTAGGTCGATTGATCGTCCCACTTGAAGAGATCGCCCTCGGGAATCTGGAGGCCTTGCCAGCGATTATCGCCGTCGAAGACGCTGCCGTATTCGTTACGGAACATCGCCGAATCAATCGCAGTCGCCAGTACCGCGTTGACCTCATCGGTGCTTGGCCAAATCTCACGCAAGAAGACCGGCTTGCCTGACTGATCATGCCCGATCGGATCGACCGCGGGATCGATATTCATCGTGCCTGCTATCGCGTAGGCGACCACCAACGGTGGCGACGCCAGATAATTGAAGCGGACGACCGGGTTGATACGGCCCTCGAAGTTGCGGTTGCCGCTCAGAATAGCTGCGGCCACCAGGTTGCCCTGCGTGACTGCGGCGGCAATCGGCTCGGCGACCGGCCCGCTGTTCCCGATACAGGTGGTGCATCCGTAGCCGACCACGTTGAAATGCAGCTGTTCGAGATACGGGAGCAATCCTGCGCGCTTGAGATAGGCCGTGACGACCTTCGATCCCGGGGCCAGGCTCGTCTTGACCCAGGGCTTTACGGCGAGCCCGCGCTCAACAGCTTTCTTGGCAAGGAGACCCGCACCGATCAGGACCGACGGATTCGAGGTGTTGGTGCAGCTCGTGATCGCAGCGATAACGAGTGATCCATGTGCGAGCTGAAACTTATCGGACCCCATCGTGACGTCGACCGTCTGCCCGACGGCTTTGTCGCCGACCTCTTTAACGAGCTCGCGCTGAAACTCGCTCTTAGCGGCGCGCAGCGTGACGCGATCCTGCGGCCGTCGCGGTCCTGCGAGGCTCGGTTCCACCGTACTGAGGTCAAGTTCGAGCGTGTCGGTAAAAACCGGCTCGGGCGAATCGGCTGTGCGGAACAACCCCTGATGACGGCAGTAGTCCTCAATCAGTTTGATCTGATCCTCCGAGCGACCCGAGAGACGCAGGTAACCGAGGGTCTGTTCGTCGACCGGGAAGAACCCGATCGTTGCGCCGTACTCCGGCGCCATGTTCGCCAAGGTGGCTCGATCCGCCAGGCTCAGGTTCGCGATACCGGGGCCGAAGTACTCGACGAACTTATTAACCACGCCCTTTTTGCGCAGCATTTGCGTGGCCGTGAGAACAAGGTCGGTCGCGGTTGCGCCTGCCGGCAGTTGGCCGGTGAGCCGAAAACCGATGACCTCAGGGATTAGCATCGGCATCGATTGGCCGAGCATCGCGGCTTCAGCTTCGATACCGCCGACGCCCCATCCAACCACGCCGAGGCCATTGACCATCGTGGTATGCGAATCGGTGCCGAAGCAGGTGTCGGGATAAGCCTCGCCATCTTTCGAGGTGAAGATGACGGGCGCCAGATATTCCAGGTTCACCTGATGGACGATACCGGTGTCGGGCGGCACCACGCGGAAGTTGTTGAAGGCACGCTGACCCCAGCGCAGGAACTGGTAGCGCTCCTGATTCCGTTCGAATTCGAGTTCGGCGTTGGTGGCGAATGCGCTCGTCGTGCCGTAGTGATCGACCTGCACCGAATGGTCGATAACGAGATCGGCAGGCTGGAGTGGATTGATCTTGGCTGCGTCACCGCCGAGTTTGCGAATCGCATCGCGCATCACGGCGAGATCGGCGACGACCGGAACCCCGGTGAAATCCTGCAGCAGCACACGGGCCGGCATGAAGGAGAACTCGCGCTCACCGCGGCCGCGCGTATCAGCCCATCGCGCCAGCGCTTCTACCTGATCGGTGGTGACGATTTCGCCGTCTTCGCGCCGCAGCACATTCTCGACCATCACTTTGATCGAGAAGGGCAGCCGCGCCAAGTCGAAGCCGCGCTTCGCTAGCGCGTTGAGGGAATAGATCGTGTAACTCTTGCCCCCGGACGACAGGGTTGTGCGTGCACCAAAACTGTTCTTGCCCATGATTCCGCCGTTTCTCTCAAATTTGCCTTCGGGACCGCCCGAGGGTAGCTCAGTCGAACTGAATTTTACGCCGAACAAGATAGCGTGTGCTCGATCAGACCTAAAGCTGATCGAGCATTATTCGGCACCGCGGGAGCGCCTTCGCGCGCTTTCCGCATCAGACTAAAGTAGCGAATTTGCAAGAACGAAGCGTCAGGCCACAGGAGGAGCCGTCATGCCCGAAGAGCCGGAAGTCGAAAACGCGGAACTTCGCGATGAACTCGAAGAAGAAAGAGAAAGCGAACGGGAAGGCCGAGGACTCCTGAGAGCGATCGCTCTCACGACGGCGCTCTTTGCGGCCCTCGCGGCGGTTTCCGCGTTGATGGCGGGCGGGAGTATCAATGAGGCCTTGGTTTTGAAGGCGGAGTCGAATCAATTGCAAAATCAGGCCTCCGATCTTTGGACGGACTATCAAGCCAAGGGGATCAAGGCCGCGATTCAGGCTTCTACGGCCGCTATCTGGGCTGCCGCCGGCAAGGCTGCACCACCGGAATTGGCGGCTGAGCAGAGCCGTTACGCGGCTGAGCAGAAGGCCATCGCGGAGGATGCGAAGCAGAAGGAGGCCGAACGCGATCGCAAGTCCGAGGAAGCGACCCACCTGCTTCATCAGCACCATCGATTCGCCAACAGCGTCGCGCTGTTTCAGGTGGCGATAGCGCTGGCGGCAATCGCCGCGCTGACGAAGACGCGGCTGATCTGGTTGATATCGGTCGTAGTTGGACTCGGTGGCGGCGGACTTTTTCTGACGACTTTCCTGTGAGTCCCCTTCACTCCGAACGTAGGAGAGGTTTCGACTCGAGTCTGAAGCGCTCCAGTTCCCTTGCTTCTCGTTCCGACGACCAGCGCAGCTCAGCGGCCATCAGATGGGCTACGGCTGGGCCTGCCGTTAACGCGGCCTGTGGTGCGCGCCATGTCATCGCCGTACGACGAATCAGGAAATCACCCACAGAGCGGGCCATCTCAAGGCGCACGGCGAAGATGACTTCAGCGCCAATCGCCGGGGCGTCGACGGAAAGCGGTCGCGTCAGGGAGAGGTCGCTAGATGCGATCGCAGCGACTATTCCGGCGCGATTTCCATAGCGACTCTTGAGCACGTCGCGTGCAAATTGCGGGAGCGCACGCAGGGCCGCATCTCCGCTTTTTGAGGCTCGTGCTCCCGGCAGCGGTATCGACGTGGTGACGCAGGGCAGGGCGTTGATCGCGAGCCGCGCAACGGCGCTATCGACGACATTCTCGGCTATCGCACGATGGGTGGTGAGCTTGCCGCCCGCGATCGAGATGAGACCGGAGGTACTCTCGATAACCAACTCCTCGCGCGGCACCGACGAAGGTCGCAGGTCTCCTTCTGCACGTGGCAATACGCGGAGTCCTGCGAACGCGGCAACCACGTCGGCGGTGCTCAAACGAAAATCGGGTAGGGCGTCTTCAACGACACCAAGCAGGTATTCAATTTCCTCCGTCTCGACCATCAGATGCTCGCGATCCCCAGTAAAGTCGGTGTCGGTAGTGCCGATAAGGACGTGGCCTCCATGCGGCATCACGAAGATAATCCGACCGCTATGATCGGTCAGGACCAGAGCCTCCCGAACAGGGAGACGTTCCTTCGCGACGACGATATGGATTCCCTTGGTCAGTCGAGCGCAGGGTGGCGATGAGGGATGGTCGAGCCGGCGCATATCATCGACCCATGGTCCCGCAGCGTTGATCATCAGGCGTGCCCGGACTTCGAACGGTGCGTCCTGCTCCAGGTCTCGAACGACCATCCCGTTCAACGCGGTTCCTGAACGCGTGAAGGCTTCAACGGCTGCGTAGTTGAGAATCGCTGCGCCGTTGTACGACGCGTCGAGCAGATTTTCGATTGTGATTCGCGCGTCGTCACCCCGTCCGTCGATATAGGTCGCACCGCCGACCAAACCTTCCGCGCGCAACCCCGGTTCAATCTCCTGGATATGCGCCGAGGTCATCAGATGGTGGCGTTCGGCTCGCGGTGTTCGCGCCATCCAGTCATACAGTGTGAGTCCAGCAATCAAGGCGAGACGACCTGGCCGTCGTCGGCGATAGAAGGGGAGCAGGAAGCGAATCGGAGAGACCAGATGAGGCGCCGCGAGATGGCGGAGACGCTCGCGTTCGCGTAGCGCTTTGAAGACCATCCCGATTTGTCCCTGCGGCAGGTAGCGGAGCCCCCCGTGAATCAGCTTCGAAGAGCGAGACGATGTAGCGTTCGCAAAATCGCCCTTGTCGACCAGCGCCACACGCAGGCCGCGGAGCGCAGCGTCACGGGCGATTGCGGCACCGTTGATACCGCCGCCGATAATCGCGAGGTCGAAAGATTCGAAACGCAGGCGCTCGAGGATCGCGGCGCGATCCAGAGTTTGACAGGCGAGGCGATCGTCGGTGGAACTCACGCCATCGCGCTCACGCCGTGCCGACGGGCTAGCCGCGCTGACCGCGCGTCACTCGTCGGACTCTTCCTGGTAGGAATAGCGCTCTTCGGTCCAGGGATCGCCGTGGTTGTGATAGCCACGAACCTCCCAGAAGCCGCGTCTATCCTTGGCGGTGAACTCGATTGCCCGCACCCACTTCGCGCTCTTCCATGCATAGAGCTTCGGCACGACCAGTCGCACGGGGTAGCCGTGATCGGGTTCGAGGTTCTTGCCGTCGTGACGCAACGCGAACATCGCGTCGTTATCGAGAAACTCGTCGAGCGGCAGATTGGTGGTGTACCCGCCGTCGCAAAGAATAAAGACGAACTTGGCCTCGGGTTTGACGGCCGCCTGCTCGGCGAAGAAGCGTGTCGGGATCCCGTCCCACTTATTGTCGTAGCGAGACCACGAAGTGACACAATGAAAATCGGCTACCTGGCTGACCGCGGGCAGAGCTTTGAACTCCTCCCATGTGAAGCGCAGTGTCCGCTCGACCAAACCCATCACGTGGAAATCCCACTTGGCGGGATTGAAGCGCGGAGTTGGGCCGTAGCTCAGGACCGGGAAATCGCTAACAAGCGTCTGTCCGGGTGGCAGCCGCGGCCTATCTTTGGCTGTGGGTGGGTTCGCCATGCTTGGAAAATAACCAACCGACAGGCCGATCGGAAGTCCGGCGAAGCGTTTCAGGCGAGCGAGACCTGACGCTCCTCCCGCACCCCCATCGCGCGCAAAATCGCCACCGTCATCTGGGTAGTCGTAGCCTTGCCGCCAAGGTCTGGTGTAAGCGTCCGACCGTCACGCAGGACTTCACCGACGGCGCGCCTAATCTGCTCGGCTCCGCGATTATCACCAAGGTAATCCGCGAGCATCGCGGAAGAGAGAACCGCCGCCACCGGATTGGCGATATTCTTGCCCGCGATATCCGGTGCCGTGCCATGAACGGCCTCGAAGATCGCGCCGCGCTCGCCATAGTTCGCGCCTGGGACCACACCGAGTCCGCCGACGAGTCCGGCGCACAAATCCGAAACGATATCGCCGTAGAGATTTTCGAGCAGGAGAACATCGAAAGCCGACGGCTTGCTCACCAACCGCATACAAGCCGCATCGACGATCTGCTCCTCGTAGCGGATATCCGGATACTCCTTGGCGACCTGCCGTGCGCATTTAAGGAACAGGCCGTCGGAGAGCTTCATGATGTTGGCCTTATGGATCGCGGTAACCAGCTTGCGACCGTTGCGGCGCGCATAGTCGAAGGCGAAGTGCGCGATACGTCGTGAGGCGCGCGCCGTTATCACCTTCACGCTCTCGACGATTCCGGGCGCCACCTGATGCTCAATTCCGGCGTAGAGGTCCTCGGTGTTTTCGCGCACGACGACGAGGTCGACGTTGCGAAAAGGCGTATGGACGCCCTCGAAGCTATGCGTCGGGCGCAGGTTCGCATAGAGGTTGAAGGTTTTGCGCAGGTAGACGTTAATCGAGCGATAGCCCTCGCCAACGCGCGTCTCAAGTGGTCCCTTGAGAGCAACGCCGGTGCGCTTGAGGGATTTGATCAGAACGTCGGGTACTGGCGTGCCTGTTTTCTTGAAGGCCGTCGCCCCGGCTTCCTGACGATCCCAAGCGATTTTGAGTCCAGTCGCTTCGAGCACGGCCATCGCCGCACCTATGACTTCGGGACCAATTCCGTCGCCGGGAATCAGAGTCACGGCGCGTACGCCGTTAGTTGCACCTCTACGCTTTGGGTTGCTGCTCACGCCCGATCCACTCCATTTTGCGGCACTAAACTGACACCGCTCCTCTCGTAATCAGGAGCCAGCAATATCCATACCGCGGTTCTTTGATGCTTGGTTCTAATCAGTAGTTAATCAGTCCGATAAAGAGGTCCGTAACATTGGTGCCAGTCGGTCCCGTGACAAGCAAATCGCCTAATCCTTTGAAATAAGGATAAGCATCGTTGTGCGCGAGAGTCGTTGCCGCGTCGAGCTTGGCCTCGCGTCCACGCTCGACTGTCGCCGGACTGATGATCGCTCCGGCCGCGTCGGTCGGACCATCGATACCGTCGGTCCCCGCGAAGAGCGCGCAGATCCGAGCGTCGCGATTACCGGAATCGAGCCCGATCGCCGTAGCAAGCGCGCAATGCTGCGCCCGTCCGCCCCGACCGCTACCTCTCACGGTTACGACAGGTTCGCCACCAGCGATCACGCAGACACGTTCCTCCGTGATTCCGCCGATATAGGTGGCGAAATCGCGCCCGACCGTCTCCGCATCGCGGTTTAAATTGCCCCATCGCTCGACTGTGTAACCGAGAGCACGTGCAGCCTCTGTAGCCACATCCTGCGCAGTAGCATTGTTGCCGATAATCGCGTTGATGACGCGTCCTGCGGCGGGATCGCCGCTCTTCAAGGTCTCTGCGAGTTCGCCGGCGTTGCCGCGTTCGAGTCGCTCGCGCACCGCCTCGGGAGTACGTCCCCAGAGTTTCCGCCGCTTCAGCACGCCGATCGCGTCGACGAAGCTGGTCGGATCGGCGACCGTTGGCCCTGATCCGATCGTGGCGAGATCGTCGCCGGGGACATCTGAAAGGATAAGACTTAGCATCCGCGACGAGCCATTCAGCCTTCGAAGCAAGCCGCCGCCTTTGATGGCCGACAGATGCTTACGGACGGTGTTGATTTCGCGAATCGAAGCGCCGGAGCGCATCAGCGACGAGGTTACCGCTATCTTGTCGGCCAGCCCGATCCCCTCCGCAGGAGCACACATCAAGGCGGACGCGCCTCCGCTGAGCAGGAAGAGCAGTATCTCGCTGTCTTCAACTCGGTCAGCCAAATCCAGTGCTGCGCGACCCGCCTCCTCCGATGACGCATCGGGTAGAGGATGGGAAGCGGTAATTTGGCGAAATCCGGCCGGAAGAGAAGTCCCTCCCAGCGGAGCCGGAGAGATAATTAAACCACCTGTGATTCGCGGCCCAAGCCCCGTTCGCGCTTGGGTCGCCATCCCGATCGCCGCCTTACCGACCGCGAGAACCTTAATCCGGGGAGCTTCCTCAAGGAGCGCTTTGATTTCCGAGTGGTCCGGAATCGAGCCACTGAGCGCCCGCGCAACGACGCGTCGAGGGTCGACCGATGCGACGGCACTGGCGAAAATCCGGATGAGGTCGGAGCGTGCACGGGAAGCGGTGATCGGTCGGCTCATCGCAGTACATATTGAGCACTGTTGCAGGATGCTTCAATCGGGCCTGCTTCAAGCGGTTGATCGCGGAGTGTACGATTGACGTTAGAGATGCTCAAAAATCAGTCAATCGAGGCTAGGCCCGCATGACGCTGCTTGAATAACACTAGGCAAATTAAGTCCTTATTGCTACTATAAACTCATTAATGAATCTCTCTAGCGATCGTGGAATGGCGCTGGATCGGTTGTTGCGTTCAACGGTGATTGAAGAGGGGGAACTCTGTCCGCTGTGAGCCAGGATTCGCCGTTGTTAGCATCCCTGATCGAGCATCATCTGCACTTTACTCTGGCCAAACCACGTGCGGAGTTGCGCAAACACGATTGGTACACCGCGACCGCGATGGCGGTGCGCGACCTGCTGGTCCATCGGATGTTGGAATCCAACGCCAAGGCCACGCGCAAGGACGCCAAGCGGCTGTACTACCTATCACTTGAGTTTCTGATTGGTCGGTCGCTCGAGAACAATCTCCATAACCTGGGGATTCTGGAGGAGTGCCGTTACTTTCTGGCCGAGCGCGGGGTCGATCTGCAAACCCTGCTCGACGAAGAACCCGACGCTGCCTTGGGCAACGGCGGCTTGGGACGGCTGGCGGCCTGCTTTCTCGACTCGATGGCGACGTTGGGGATGCCCGGTTACGGCTACGGGATCAATTACGAATTTGGCCTCTTTCGCCAAGAGATTCGTGACGGCCATCAGGTTGAACAGCCCGATGCATGGCAGCGCGAGACCTCGCCGTGGCTAATCCCGCGACCCGAAGAATCGTGCATGATTCCTGTATACGGGCGAATCGAGCATCGCACGCTCCCTAATGGCAAGTATCGCCCGCGATGGGTCGATCAGCGCTTCCTGGTCGGGGTTCCGTCCGATCTGCCGATCGCGGGCTATGGCGACGGGGTTGTGAACTACGTCCGGCTCTTTGCCGCGCGGGCCTCAAACGAATTCGATATCCGGATTTTCAATTCCGGCGACTACGTGAAAGCCGTCGATCAGAAGATCCTTTCGGAAACCCTCTCCAAGGTCCTCTATCCTTCGGACCAGGTAAGGGCGGGGCGCGAACTGCGTCTCCTGCAAGAATACTTTTTCGTGGCCTGTGCGCTGCGCGATATTCTGCGCGGTTACATGCGGCGCGGGGACGATCTGCGCGATTTCGCCTCAAAGGTTGCAATCCAGCTCAACGACACGCATCCGGCGCTCGCCGTGGCGGAACTGATGCGCCTGCTGGTCGATGAACACGCCTTTGTCTGGGAGACCGCCTGGGAAGTGACGCGCGAGACGATCGCCTTCACTAATCATACGCTGCTCCCCGAAGCGCTGGAGCGTTGGCCGATAGGGATGCTCGAGCATGTTCTCCCGCGCCATCTCCAGATTATCCTCGAGATTAATCAGCGCTTTTTGACTGAAGCTTCAGTCCGATGGGATGGCGATGCGGAGAAGCTGCGCCGGGTTTCGATCGTCGACGACAACAACGGCGGCGAAATTCGGATGGCACATCTGGCGATTATCGGCAGCCACTCGATCAACGGCGTTTCGGAGCTTCACTCGGAATTGGTGAAGACGCGCCTGGTGCCCGAGTTTTACGATCTCTGGCCCGAGCGCTTCAACAATAAGACCAATGGAGTCACGCAGCGGCGATGGCTGCTGATGGCGAATCCGGGGCTTGCCTCGCTTCTTAAGCGGACTATCGGCGACGATTGGATTACCGGACTCGACGGGCTGAAACAGATTGAGGCTTTTGCCGAAGACGAAGGTTTTCACGCGGAGTTCGCGGCGATTAAGCGCGCCAATAAGGAGCGGTTGGGTACGACGATCCATCGTTTGCTCGCGATCGATCTCGATCCGGAGTCGCTTTTCGATGTTCAGGCCAAGCGAATCCATGAGTACAAGCGTCAGCTGTTGATGGCGCTCGGAATCATGCATCAATACCTCACGATCGTCGACGACGGCGTCGAACCGATCGTGCCGCGCACCTACCTGATGGCGGGTAAAGCTGCCCCCGGCTACTGGGCGGCGAAGATGACGATCAAGCTCATCAACAATATTGCGAGCGTCATCAACAATGATGGGCGTACGCACGGGATGTTGAAGGTCGCCTTCGTGCCCGATTATCGCGTATCGCTCGCTGAACGGATTATCCCGGCGGCCGATCTGTCGGAGCAAATCTCGACGGCCGGTCGCGAGGCCTCGGGTACCGGGAACATGAAGTTCGCAATGAACGGGGCGCTGACGATCGGCACGCTCGACGGTGCGAATATCGAAATTCGTGACGCCGTCGGCGCTGAGAATATGTTCGTTTTCGGACTCACGTCGCCCGAGATCGAAGATCTGGTGGCGCGTGGAGCCTATCGCCCGCGCGAATACTACGAATCGGATTCGCGCATCGGGCGGGTACTCGATGAGCTCGCATCTGGGCGCTTCTCACCGGGAGAGCCGGAACTCTTCCGATGGGTGCGCGACGTATTGCTCGAACGCGACGATTATTTCGTGCTGGCGGATTTTGCCTCGTATCTGGAGACCCAGAATCAAGCGTCGCGCGAGTATGCCGGCCGCCGATCGTGGACGAAAAAGGCGATTCTCAACGTCGCACGGATTGGTCGCTTCTCCAGCGATCGGACTATCCGCGAATACGCCCGCGAAATCTGGCACCTGGAGCCGTCATCGGTTCCGGCGCCGTCAGATTAGGTCAGTACGATCGGTCGAGGCTCTGGCACGCGGCAGTTACGGATGGCACTATTTTGGGCGGGAGATTTCCATGCCCCATCCGCAAAGTGCCATCATTCCAGAACCCCACGAAAATGCGCTCTTTCTGATTCTGAAAGTGCGAGACAGCGGCGCGACGACGTTGCGAACGGTCGCGAAAGTCTGCGCGCAGTCACCGCATCTGACTGCCGAGATTGCCACCAAAGCGCCCGAAGCCATGTTGGTTTCGGCCTTAGGTATTGGTGCGAGCCTGTGGGATATGCTATCGCCGAGCCGGCGTCCGCGTGGGCTCCATCCGTTCAAGGCGATCAACTCCAAAGGTCTCAGCGCGCCTGCAACCGATGGCGATCTGCTCGTTCATATCATTTCCAGGCGGCACGATATCAATTTCGAACTCGCGATGAGGCTTCGTCGCGAACTGGGCGACGCGGTCGAGGTCGTGCAGGAAGTCCACGGCTTCCGCTATCTCGACGGGCGCGACCTGACTGGCTTTATCGACGGCACAGAGAATCCGAAGGGCGACGATGAACGCAGCGCCGCGGCGCTAATTGGCGACGACGATCCGGAATTTGCAGGCGGCAGCTATGCCTTCACGCAGCGCTACGTCCACGACCTCGCGAAGTGGAGCGGTCTCAGTGTTGTCGATCAGGAGAAAGCCGTCGGCCGCCGTAAGGCCGATAGTGAAGACCTGCCCGCCGCAGAGAAACCGCCGACAGCGCATATCACTCGCGCGACGATTGAGGAAAATGGCGTCGAGTTGAAGATCGTGCGTCATAGTTTCCCCTACGGAACTGTTTCCGAGGCGGGGCTTTTCTTTATCGCTTACGCCAAAGATCTCGATATCCCGGAGCGACTGTTGAGCCGCATGTTCGGAACCTCAGGCGACGGGCTGCATGACCGCCTGATGGAATTCACTTCAGCAGTGTCCGGGACCAACTTTTTCGTGCCATCATTGGAAGTCCTCAAGTCTTTGGCGGCATGATACGAAAGGATTCCTACCATGGCCGATAAGATTCATAAGACCGAAGAAGAATGGCGTCAGATGCTGACGCCTGAACAGTACGAAGTGACTCGCCAAAAGGGTACTGAGCGCCCCTTTACCGGTAAATATTGGGACATGCATCAGGACGGCAAGTACCTCTGCGTATGCTGTGGCAACGAGCTGTTCACGTCCGATACCAAGTATGATTCCGGGTGTGGTTGGCCGAGCTTCTATGCACCTATCGAGGAAGCGAAGGTCGAGAATACGCCGGACTTCAGCTATGGGATGCGGCGGACTGAAGTGACCTGCTCGCGATGCGGCGCTCATCTCGGCCACGTGTTCGAGGATGGTCCGCGGCCGACCGGTCTGCGTTATTGCATGAATTCGGCGTCACTCAACTTCGTTAAGAAAGCCGACTCGAAGTAACATCCATATCCATTCATGAGTCAAAGCACGCAAGTTAGCGCGGCCGGTGCGATTGCGCTCGAAGTACATCGCAGCGGTCCCGCGATCGACCTCGACGGCATCAGTTTCAACTATGGAGAGCGGCGCGCCCTGGATGGGATCAGCCTGACAATCGCCGAGCGCGAGATGTTCGGATTGCTCGGCCCTAACGGCGGCGGCAAAACGACGCTCTTCAAGCTGCTCTCGACGCTGGTGCCACTGCAGAGTGGTGATGCCCGGATTCTCGGTATGGATTTGCGGAACGGCACGGCCGAACTCCGGCCGGCGCTGGGAGTTGTGTTTCAGCATCCGAGTGTCGACGGCAAGCTAACGGTCGCCGAGAACCTTGCGCATCACGGACGCCTCTATGGGATGAGTGGTGCGACGTTGCGCGAGCGGATTGCTGCGATGCTCGATCGTGTCGGGCTGACACCGCGATCGGGTGACCTGGTTGAAACGCTCTCAGGGGGTCTCCGGCGGCGGGTCGAACTCGCGAAGGCGCTGCTGCATGGCCCGCGCCTGTTGATTCTCGACGAGCCCAGCACCGGACTCGATCCAGCAGCACGGCGGGATTTTCTGAATTATCTGGCTGATCTGCGCGAACGGGACGGACTCACGATCGTCCTGACGACTCATCACATGGAAGAGGCCGAGCGGTGCCATCGGATAGCGATTCTCGATCAGGGAAAGCTGGTCGCAGTCGCGCCGCCCAGCGAACTGAAGTCGAGCGTCGGCGGCGATGTGGTGGTAATCCAGACGCTGGCGGCCGAGCAGTTGCGGCAGAAGATCGAAGAACGGATGCAGGTAAAGGCGACGCTTGTCGATGGTACCTTGCGGGTTGAGCGAGAGCGTGGGCACGAGTTTGTGCGCGACGTGGTCGAGGCGTTTGGCCCTGAGATCGAATCGGTGACGTTCGGCAAGCCAACCCTTGAAGACGTCTTCGTTAATCTGACCGGGCGGAAGTTCGTCTGGAGCGCGCCGGAGGAAGGCAAGTGAGTGCGAACACGCTCGGAGCGGGCACGCTGTGGCTACGCGAGATTACCCGTTTTAGTCGGCAGCGCAGCCGCGTGATCGGATCGTTCCTGCAGCCACTGGTCTTTTGGTTGTTGCTCGGCGCCGGTCTGACCGCATCGTTCCGACCAGCCGGCATGCCCGAAGGGATGAACTACTTCGAGTATCTTTATCCCGGATTTATCGTTCTCGTACTGCTGTTCACCGCGATCTTCGCGACGATTTCGACGGTCGAAGACAAGCGCGAAGGATTCTTGCAGGGTGTTCTCGTTTCACCGATCTCGCGATCCGCGATCGTGATGGGGCAGGCGCTGGGCGCGACGACACTCGCCTGGGTGCCGAGTTGCGTCTTTCTCGTACTGGCACCTTTCGCGGGGATTCATCTTTCTCTCGGCGCTGTCTTGATCGCCGCCGCGATGATGGCGGTGATCGCCTTCGCGCTCACTTGCATCGGTTTGCTAATTGCGTGGCGGATTGAATCGACGCAGGGCTTTCACGCGATCATGAATCTGATTTTGATCCCGATTTGGCTGCTTTCAGGAGCTTTCTGGCCAGTAGCGGGTGCACCGATAGCGCTTGAAATCGCGATGAAGCTGAATCCACTGACCTATGGTGTCGCAGCGCTCCGCGAGGCGCTCTACGCGGGTCAGGCGAGCGAGCTGGGCGGGCTGCCCAGTTTTGCCCTCTCGTTCGGCGTGGCGACGATTTTCGCGATCGCGATGTACTTCATGGCAGCGCGCGTCGCACGCAACGCAACGATAAGTTAGAGCGAGAAATCCGGCTACAGCGGATCGAAGTAAGGTTCGCTCCGCCCTTCAAAGTGGAATTCGCGGGCGAGTCCGATCCATTTGCGGCTGATCCCGTGCAAATCCTCGGGGATGCGATCGAGCGGGAAAAAGGCCACGTCCAGCGCCTCCAGCGGATGCGGTTTAATCTCGCCGCCGTCGAGCCGGCAATAGAAGAGCATCGAGTAGATATGGCGCATCGGCGAGCCCAGTTTCAGGCTGTCGGTTACGCCGATTAGCCGGATCGGAGTGGCGATTAGTCCCGTCTCTTCGAGCACTTCCTTGGCGACGTTTTCCGCAGGCGATACGCCCACGTCGCAAAAGCCCGTCGGATACCACCATCGCCCGCTCGGCCGCTTGATCATCAGGACCTCATCGCGATCGTTAAAGACGATCGCGCCGCACCCGACGCCCACCGTCACGTAACCGTCGTAACCGGGCGCGACCATCTCGCGCCATTGCTGATATATAGCAGCGTGTTCCTGTTCATCGGCCGCTTCGAGCGCCGAGCGCATCCGCGCCGCCTCACGCAGCAGTTCCTCGTAGCGTTCGGCGTCGAAACCGCTCGATTGAAAGGCGAGACCGGTGCGAGCGATCGCGCTGATGCGCTCAACGAAACGGGCCAGTTCGAAAAGCAGATTCTTATCGGCCATGACGAATATCCTCGTCTATCGTAGCAACCCGCACCGCGTGGAGCATCGGGTGTGGTTCGTCGCTGGATTCCTTTTCGAGGCTTAGCCGAGGGATTCAGCGCCGTGTCACGGGTGTGACCAAATGCGCACCTACCCTTGATGGAACAGTACACAAAGTCGTATTGGTGACTAAAATTTAACCCAATTCCAACGGAGGGGTATCGCGCCATTTCAGACACGTCTGCTACCCATAAGGGTACATCACAGCTAACGCAAAACAGGTAGGCAAATGGACAATCTGGCACGGAAGGATTTCGATCAGTTCGCAGCCGAGGAAGCATCGCCTGCAATCAACTCGATACTCGGCGCCAATCCGTTTGTAGAACTCGATATCAACGATATCGCGAATACCTATGTCGATTTGTTTGGCAGTATCGCGCGACAGCCGTCACGACTCTTTTCGGCGGCGGGCAAATTGGTCGGCGAGCTTTTCAAGGTAGCGACCGGCGAGTCCACGATCGAACCGGAGAACGGTGACAAACGCTTCGAGGATCCGACGTGGAAAGACAACCCGGCTTATCGAGGGTTGATGCAAGGCTATCTGGCTTGCCGTGAGGCCGCACTCAGTCTGGTCCATGAAAAGGAAAACGGCGGCAACAATTGGAAAATCCCGGCGCAGCATCGCTTTGCGATGACGCTTCTTACCGAGGCTCTCGCACCAACCAACACATTGATTGGTAATCCGGCTGCGCTGAAGCGCGTCTTCGAGACGGCCGGAAACAGCCTCGTTAACGGTCTGACGAATTTCGTCGACGACCTGATGAATAACAAAGGGATGCCCTCGATGGTCGACAAGCGTCCTTTCAAGGTCGGGAAGACGATCGCGACAACGCCCGGGTCGGTAGTGTTTCGCAATGAGCTGTGCGAGGTAATCCAATACTCACCGGTTACGCGTCAGGTGCGTACCCGACCGGTGCTACTGGTCCCGCCGCAAATCAACAAATACTACGTGATGGATTTGGCGCCCAAGCGCAGCCTTATCGAATATGCAGTCGGGCAGGGGATTCAGTTCTTCACGATCAGCTGGAGAAACTGCGGGCCGGAATTCCGCGATCGCGGCCTGGATGAATACGTTGCGGCAATCAAAGAGGTAATCGCAGTTATTACCGCAATCACCGGGAGTCCCGATATCAACCTGCTGGCGGTTTGCTCGGGTGGGATGACCTCGACGCTGTTGCTGGGTCATCTGGCGGCGAGCGGAGACAAGCGGATCAACTCAGCGACGCTGCTGGTCACGATGCTCGATTCGGGCGATCAGTCGATGACGGGGATGTTCGCCACCGAAGAGACGGTGCGCGCGGCCAGCGCGCGATCCCGGGCCAAGGGGGTTCTCGATGCGGACACGATGTCGCGACTCTTCGCTTGGCTACGGCCCAACGACCTCGTATGGAGCTACTGGGTTAACAACTACCTGATGGGCAAGTCGCCGGCGCCTTTCGATATTCTGTATTGGAACGCTGATTCGACGAACCTGCCGGCGAAGCTGCATGAAGGTTTTCTCGATCTGTTGTTGCGAAACCCGCTGGTGGGCCGCGATCAAATCGAGATTCTCGGTACGCCTATCAACCTGGGCAGCGTGAAGAACGACATGTATATCGTCGGCGGCATGACCGACCACATCTGCTCATGGCGCGCATGTTATCGTGCGGCCCGCTTGTTCGGAGGATCGACGGAGTTCGTGCTGAACTCCAGCGGCCACGTGCAGACCCTCGTATGCCCGCCCACGAATTTCAAGGCCAAGTACTTTACGAATCACAGCCTTACGGCCGATCCGGAGGCGTGGATGGACGGTGCGACCGAGCATAAGGGCAGTTGGTGGGATAACTGGCTCGAGTGGCTGCATCGTCGATCGGGTGAATGGACGGCGCCACCGGTCACTCTCGGCAGTGACGATTATCAACCGATCATGGCGGCCCCCGGTACGTACGTGCATCAGCTGCCGTAGGAGTTATCAAAACCTAGCAAGGCGAAGGATGAACAGGCGGAAGCCGGATTAGATCGGCTTCCGCTTTGTCGTTATAAATCGATATTAATCATTCGTTAGAAGCATTAAGAAGAAAATTTATTGCTACAGCGAAACCCCTTTGTTAGGCATGTTTTGGAAGGAGTTGTCTCATTAAGAGACGGCTGTGCTTTGCGGTATAAAAGGGGAGGAAAATGGCCGTTAGGGTTTTGACCAAGGACTTGGATGCGCGATTGACCGCAGTCGAGGAACGGATCGAGGAGTTGGTGGGACGCGTCGGTCTGCTGGACGAGCAAGCGCGTCAGTTTGGTCACACTCAGTGGCTAGCTGAGCAAGCGGCAGCGCAGGCTGCTCAGGCTGTCCAAGCAGCGCAAGCTGCCCAGACTGCCCAGGCTACTCATACGTCGAACGGCAACGGATCGTCGCGCTCAGAAGAACAGCCTAACGGGAAGTTTGCGGAGCTCGAGGCCCTGCTTTCACGCCTGGACGAGCGTGTCGACAAGATTGCCAGCACGATCGTCGCCTCGCGCTGGAGCGCTCAATAGAGCGTCTGTTCGATCCCGAAGGCGATCGCCAGCAGGATAAGCATCACCCCGGCAATCGCTTCGGCGCGTCGCTCGTAGCGTTCGCCGAGTACCGCGCCGAAGGCGAGTCCCACGAGCGTGAAGATGGTCGTCGTGATCGACAAGGTGATCAGCAACGGCACCAGCGGGATTGCCGCCGCCGGGAGCGCCACGCCAACGCCGAGCGAGTCGAGGCTAATCGACAGCGCGGTCATCAGCAGGCCAGTCCCGGTCGTCGCGTCGAATTCGGATTCTTCTTCTCCCTGAAGCGCCCCGCGTAACATCAGGGCCCCGATAATACCGAGCAGGATGAAGCCGGCGCTCGCGGCCCAATGTCCGAGCATCTGACCAGCACCAGCACCCAGCTCATAACCGATCACCTGCATCAGGATTTCAGCTAACGCAAAGGCGAAGCCGAGGCGCAGGCTCGCGCCCGGAGCCAGCTGCGCCACACCGACGCCGATCGATATCGCGAAGGTATCGAGGCCGACCGCCAACGCAACAGTCAGAATCTTGCCTAGTTCGATCAGGTCGTGATGGAACGACAAAGGTGTCTGAAATCCTAAAACGAAGTCGTGGAAAAGGTAGCGGGTGAGCTTAGCGCGAGGCTAGTACCTCGGCGATGTGACGCACTTCCATATTAATTTGCTTGCGATGGAGTACGCCGCCGAGCTGCATCAGGCAGCCGCAGTCATTGGCAACGAGCGTGTCGGCGCCACTCTCTTGCAGGCGAACGATCTTATCCTCGGCCATCGCGGTCGATATCTGCGGAAACTTCACCGAGAACATCCCGCCGAAACCGCAGCACTCCTCGGGATTCCTGAAATCGACCAGCTTGATGCCCTTAACGTTGCTCAGCAGCAGCCGAGGCTCATCGCCGACGCCGAGTTCACGCGCCAGATGGCACGACGGATGGTACGCAACCGTTCTTTCGAATTGCGCGCCGAGGTATTTGACCTTCAGCACATTCACAAGGAACTGCGAGAGCTCGAAGACCCATGGCCGCAGGGCGGCCGCGCGCTCGCGCAAAGCTTCGTCGTTGGCGAGCATATCCGAGTAGAAGATTTTGACCATGCTCGCGCATGAGCCCGAGGGGACGATCACCGGAATTCCCGGCTCGCAGGCCTTGAGGAAACGGCGCACGAGATCGAAGGCATCGTCGCGCAAACCTTCGTTGAAAGGTGCCTGACCGCAGCAGAAGACCTTCCGCAGTGGGCGGACCTTCAGCTTGAGTCCCTCCAAGACCTTTACGGATGCTTCCACCGCGTTCGGAAAGAAATTCTCGGCGAGGCAGGTAGCGAAGAGCTGAACTTCGGTCATCGGCTATCCAGGCGGTTCAGGCGACTACCGCAGCGAAGAGTTCCTTGGGACCGTGCACGCCAATCACAATCATCTTCTCGATATCGGCCGTACGGCTCGGTCCGGTGACCAGCGCAACGCGATGCCGTGCGAAGTTATCCGGCCCGACGGCGCTGATCACTTCGGCCATTGTTGGCATAATCCGATCCGCCGCAACGTAGATGAAATTAACCGGCGGTAGGATCGTAATCGAGCTTGGCCGACGCGTATCGGCGACGATGCAAAATGTTCCTGTCGACGCGATCGCGTAGTCCGCCTCGAGGATACCAAGATCGCTTTGCGCGATCTGTTCTCGCAGCGTGGCACGCTCCTCGTCGTGCACGCGCGCCGGCTCGATCACAGTAATCTTGTTGTGGCTGAGCGCCTTGCGAATCGCCTTCGCCTCAACGGTCAGGCCGTCACCTACGACGACGCTCTTCGCATTGATCCGCCGCGCCAGTTCGATTGCCTGATCTTTAAGTGCTGTCTCGCTGTGGTCGCCGAGAAATTTGCCGCCGACACGTTCGAGTTCGCGGGAAAATTGGGCGATGAGTTCCGCGCGTCGCGCCGCGTTCGAAATCGGGGTGCTGGCGAGGTGTGCGCCGTCGTGAGCGAGCGCCGGTGCGGGCTTGCGCTCCAGCGCCGACTTAACGTTGGCGATTATTTTATGAAACGCGCCCATATCTACCGTCGCGAGCGCGGGGCACGGAAGTCGCGGGTGCGCGTCCAGTTACGGAAGGCTCCGGGCATCCGGCGGAGATAGCCATCGCGGGCGAAGGGCCATGCCGCTAGAGCACCGAGCCGCGTGAGAAGGCGCATCCGAATCGGATGACGCGCCATCCGCGCGAAGCGGCTCATCGCGCGCCGCGTCTTCTGCACCCGGCGCGAGAACTCTACCTGTGGGATGCCGTTATCGCCGGTCGCTTCTTTCCATCGCAGATGCAGCAGGATACGCGGGATATCGATCTTTACCGGACAGATATCGCGGCAGGCGCCACACAGCGTCGAGGCAAACGGCAGATGCGCCGCCGCAGCGCCGAACAGATTCGGGCTAACGATCGCGCCTATCGGGCCGGAGTAGGGCGACCCGTAAGCATGACCACCGATCCGGCGATAGACCGGGCACACGTTCAGACACGCGCCGCAGCGCAGACAGTAAAGCGCTTCGCGCAGGACGGGATCGGCAAGCATCCGACTGCGCCCGTTATCGAGGATCACGACATGCACCTCGCGCGGCCCGTCGGGGTCGCCGTTGGCGCGCGGCCCGTTGATAAAATTGGTGTAGCAGGTCAGTTTTTGCCCGGTGGCGGTGCGGCCGAGGATTTCGAGAAAGTGGCTCAAGTCGGCGAGCTTCGGGATCACCTTCTCGATACCCATCACGGCAACGAGCGTATCGGGAATCGTGCTGGAGAAACGGCCGTTGCCTTCATTCTCGACGAGCACCAGAGTGCCGGTTTCGGCGATCGCGAAATTGGCTCCCGTCACGCCCATCTCGGCTTCAAGAAAAATCGAGCGCAGCTTCTCTCGCGCCGCCGCCGTAAGTACCTCGGGTTCCGGTGTGTATTCGATTTGCAGCTTCTCGGCGAAGAGCTTGCCGATATCTTCGCGCGAGAGATGAATCGCAGGCGTGATGATGTGCGATGGAGTCTCGCGCCGTAGCTGCACGATATATTCGCCGAGGTCGGTCTCGACCGGCTCGATTCCGGCCGCCGAAAGCGCGGGATTCAGCTCAATCTCCTCGGTGGCCATCGATTTGCCTTTGACCACTTTGCGTGCGCCGCAACGCTTGGCGACGTCGACGATATAGTCGCGGGCCTCGGCCGCATCGGCAGCGACGAAGACCTTGCATCCGTTGGCTTCGAGCCGATCCTTGAGCTGGATCAGGAGTTCATCGAGATGGGCGATCGCCTCTTCCTTGATCTTGCGGGCAGTGGCGCGCTCGTCATCGAAAGGCGGAAACTCTGCGCGCATTTCGGCAACGTGATGGAGATGCCGGCCGGTGGCATTTTCCAGTTTGCGCCGGAGCTCGAGGTCTTCAACTGCGGCGCTGCTGGCCGCAAAAAAATCATGCTTGGGATGAGCCGCCATCGGTAATCAGAATCGCAGTGCGAGAGACGACACTAATTCATGCGCGAGACTTGGCGCGTCAGCCTTACGATCGCCTCACGCGCGACTTCGGCTCCCGGATGGTCCGGTGCCTGCGTCATGAAGCTACGGAAGTCCTCCAGCGCGGGAGCGAAACATTCCATCCGCTCGTACAGCGCCCCGCGTTCGAGGAGCTCCTGAACGGAGCGCGGATCAAGCATCAGGATGCGATCGAGTACGCTCAGTGCGCGTGGCCAATCGGATGCGGCGGCATAGATGTTCTTCAGGTTGCGAAGCATCCGGGCGAGAATCTCGCGGGCTCCCACCGACTTAAGCATCGCCGGTTGGACTTCGACCGGCTGCCCATAGATTTGCGCGAGCCGCGCCTTGATTTCGTCGAGATCGAGAATCGCTCCACCGTTGAATGGATCGATAATCAGTTCGCCGCGTTCATCGACGGCCTTGACGAGGAAGTGCGCCGGGAACGAGACGCCAAAAAGATTGAGGCCGAGGAGGCGCCCAACTTCTAGATAAACAACCGCCAGAGTGATCGGGATACCGAGTCGCCGATCGAGTACGTCGTTGAGAAAGGAATTACGCGGATCGCCAAATTTCTCGCGATTACCGTCGAAGCCCTTTTGGTTGAAGAGAAAGTCGGACAGAGCTTGAATCTTCTCGACGGTGTTCGCGGCGGCCTGCACCAGCGGTTCGGCTTCGCGCGCGAGTTCCGCGATGCGTTGGAGGTATTTGTCTATGTCGAGGTCGGGATACTCTTCCTGGGCTATCAGCAGAGCGCCGCGAGCCAACGGAATCGGTTCACGCGAGGTGAGTCGGGAAAATTCATTGCGAGTGTCCGTCATGCGCTGTGCCTGCCTCAAGAGTTAGTCGATTAAACCGAGTCGCTCAAGCTGAATCTGCGTGGAGAGGGCGCTCTTCATCGACAGCTTACGCCTTCTTCCAGCACATGCCGAATTTCGCTTAGGACGACTGGATCGGTCTCGACGCGCAGCCGTTGCTCGAGACTGAGGCGTGCGCTTCGATCGTAAAACTGACCGAGTGCCCACGCGGAATGCTGCCGCACCAGCGGTTCCGGCTCATCGAGGAGCGCACGGGTAAGGATCGGAATCGCTGCAGGGTTGCGGCTGTTGCCGAGCGCGATCGCGACGTTGCGCAGGAGCCCGCGCCGCTTGGTCCGCGTCACGGCGGTCTTGCCGTAGCGCCGACGGAAGCCTTCGTTATCGAGAGCCATCAGATCGGCCAGCGAGGGCAGCAGTTCATCGATCGCAGAGTCGGGTCCGGTCGCATCGCTGTTCCATGGGCAGACCTCCTGGCAGATATCGCAGCCGAAGATCCAGTTGCCGAGTTGCGGCCGTAGTTCGGTCGGAATCGGTCCGCGATGCTCAATCGTCAGATAGGAGATGCACAACCTCGAATCGAGCAGATAGCCGTCGCTAAGGGCTTTGGTTGGGCATAGGTCGAGGCATCGCCGGCACTTGCCGCAGTGATCGCGATAGGGCTCGGAGGTGTAGTCGAATTCGATATCGGTGACGAGCTCGGCGAGAAAAAAATAGGAACCCTCATGGCGATTGATCAGGTTGGTGTTGCGCCCGAACCATCCGAGTCGCGCCTCGGCCGCCCATTCGCGTTCGAAGACCGGACCGGTATCGACGTACGCGCGGACGATGGCCTGCGGTCGCATCGAGGTGAGTTCGTTGGCCACGGCACGAGCTTTAGCCAGCACGACCTCATGATAGTCGGGACCCAGCGCGTATGCGGCAATCCGTCCGCGCAACGTCGCCCGCCAATCTAGTTGTGGAACTGGTGGAGCCGCGTAGGGATAGGCCAGGCTGATTACCGATCGCAGGCGGGGATCGAGGTTGCGTGGATCGAAACGCCTATCGGGCTCGCGCCCGAGCCATCCCATCTCGGCAGCCCGCCCGTTCTTGAGCCATCCGCCGAAGAACGCTTCGCGTTCGCCCAGTCTGCGAATCGGAGCGAAACCGGTCAGTGCAAAGCCCAGTCCTTCCGCAAACCGGGTGATTGAGCGTTCCAACGTTCCCACGATTGTCCTTGCAGATAATCCTATCATCGCAAAGTCGCCTTCGAAGCTGTGTGTAGAAGTTGTGAGCACTCATTGACCCACGCTTGCGAAGGCTGAAAAATCGGACCGTCGGAAGCGCAGATCGCAGAACACGGCGATTGCGGAAAGAATGCGAGGACTCCTCGTTTGCGCTAAGATGAAGACGTTGCAGTTGGAGTAAGGCTGCAGCTTCTGGAGGCTTCAAATGTCTGAGGAAATGAATCAGCTTCGTGATGAAAACCAGCCGGTCGTGAGCACCGAGGCCCTGCCGAACGTGAGCCTAACGCCTCGCGCCGTAGAAGTCGTGCGGAAGATGGCGCAGAAGGAAGCTCTCAACGCAGATCAGGGTCTGCGAATCGCCGTGGTGGGAGGCGGATGCTCGGGCTTTCAATACTCCCTGAACTTCGACGAGAAGAAGGAAGGTGATCGCATCACCGACTTCGATGGCTTTAAGGTGCTGATCGACGAGATTTCGCTTCCTTACATCGCAGGAACCACGCTCGACTATGTCGAGGGACTGCATAACGCGGGTTTCCGTTTCGATAATCCGCGGGCGTCGCGTACGTGTGGCTGTGGACAATCGTTCAGCGCATAAAATCTAAAGTAAATCATCAACTAAGCCACTAACCGCCGCCCGAATGATGGTGCGGCGCCGACCCGATTGGACTACTGAAAAGATGAAGGATCTGGCGGGTAGGGGTGTGATTGTGACGGGCGCGACGCGCGGTATTGGCCGCGCGATCGCACTCGAAGTCGCACGCCACGGCGCGAATGTCGCGTTTAATTATCTCAAGAGCGAGCAACAGGCCGACGCGCTGAAGGAAGAAATCGCGGCGCTCGGGGTCAAGGCGATGCCCTTCAAGGCTGACGTCGGTGATCTCAAGAGTGCCCGCGAGATGGTGAATGCCGTTAAGAAAGACTTCGGCGCGATCGACGGACTGGTGAATAACGCCGGACTTACCCGCGACAAGCTTCTCGTGATGATGACCGAAGAGGATTGGAACGAGGTCATCCGTACGAATCTAACCGGGTCCTTTAATTTTGCGCGGGCCGCGGCCTTCATGATGATGAAGGCCAAGCGTGGAGTGATTCTCAACGTTACGTCGATCAGCGGGCTGGTCGGAATGCCGGGGCAGGTGAACTACTCCGCATCGAAGGCTGGCCTTATCGGAATGACCAAGGCGATGGCGAAAGAGCTGGGCCGCACCGGGGTTAGGGTGAACGCGTTGGCGCTCGGCTTTATCCAGACCGATATGACTGACGCGATGCCGGCCGAGAATCGCGATGCCGTGCTGCCGATGGTGCCGCTAGGTCGCCTGGGTACCGTCGATGATGTCGCACCGGTTGCTGCCTTCCTGCTTTCGGACGCTGCTTCCTATATCACCGGAGCCGTTATTCAGGTCGACGGCGGCTTGGCTATGTGATCCGCAATGGGGCAGTTTTAGTATAATTTAGATTGCATTAGGCTACTAAGATTTAGATAATCGCAGCAGGGTGTGTCGCTGTGCCACAAAGCGAATCAATTTTTTTTGAGACTGAGACCCCGCAGGCATCGCGCGAGCTGACTGAGCTCAAGCGATCGCCCGGATACATCGCACCTTTCGAAGTCGTTCGGCGGCGCGTGATCGACGACTCCTTCGAAGGGCGTGCGACGATCGACGCTACGGTGGTGGTGCGCGTTAATGGCGTGGATCAGACAGAGGCGGCCAGCGGCGTCGGTGTCGTGAACGCCTTCGACAATGCTCTGCGCAAAGCGCTGCTCAAGTATTTTCCTTACCTCGAGACTGTGAAGGTGGTTGAGACCTACGCCCATGCCAGCGGCGAATCGACCGAAGCCGAGGTTATGTCGATCAAGAAATTTTCCGACGGCCGTTCGCAATGGACGACGCTGGCGAAATCGACCAACCTTGTCGAGGCCGGTTGGCGTTCACTCGTCGATGGCTACGAATGGCGCGTCGTGCAGGAGATCCACCGGCAACGTCGGATGGCCGAAAATCCACGTTATTCGCGACGTTAAGGATTACCCTCTAAAGCATGCCTGAGCCTGAAGTTTCCTCCCCAGTCGGGCGGGCCCGTCCCGGGCGGCTCGCCGTCCTCTACGACGGTACCTGCGGTATGTGTCGGGCGAGCGCTGAGATCGTTCGCACCTTCGACAACTCCGACAAGATCGATCTCATGAATTTCAATGATGACGAGTTGCGCGCGCAGTTTCCTGAGATCAAGGTCGATGCGCTGATGGACGAGCTGCACGTGATCGATGATCGCGGCAACGTCTGGTGCGGTGCACGCGCGGTGAATGAGATACTGCGGTATCAGCGCGGTATCCGCGGCATGCTGGCGTGGCTCTGGTATCTGCCCGGCTTCGCCTTACTGGCGGATTGGCAGTACAAGCGGATCGCCGCTTCGCGTTACTAAGCCTAAAAGCTCAACTAGCCGTTAGCCGCGGCCGACGTACGGCATCTTGGTGGCCATCACAGTCATGAACTGCACGTTTGCGTCGAGCGGCAGATTCGCCATGTAAAGGACCGCGCGGGCGACGTGAAGCGCGTCAAATGTAGGCTCGACCATCGGGGTGCCATTAGCTTGTGGAACCCCGCGTTTCATCCCGGCCGTTAGAGCCGTCTCCGCGTTGCCGATATCGATCTGTCCGCACGCGATATCGTATTTGCGACCATCGAGCGAAGTTGACTTGGTGAGCCCGGTCATCGCGTGTTTGGTCGACGTGTAGGGTGCTGAATTGGGGCGTGGCGCGTGGGCCGAGATCGATCCGTTGTTGATAATCCGGCCGCCGCGAGGGTTCTGTTCCTTCATGATACGGAAGGCTTCCTGCGTGCAGAGAAAGGCTCCGGTCAGGTTGATATCGACAACCTTTTTCCACTGGTCGAAGGTTAGATCTTCCAACGGTACCGGAGGCGCTCCGACTCCCGCATTGTTGAAGAGCAGGTCGAGGCGACCATAGGTGGCTTTGGTTTGGGCGAACAGCGCAGCGACCGCCGCCGGATCGCCCACATCAGTCGGCACCACGAGGCTCGATGCCCCGAACTCCTTGCCGACCTGCGCGGCTTCATCGAGTGGTTCGCGACGACGTCCCGCAAGAACGACCGCGTACCCGTCGCGCATCAGCTCCAGAGCAACAGCTTTTCCGATGCCGGTACCCGCTCCGGTAATGAGGGCGACTCTTTTATGCGAGTTCATGGATGATCTCTCCTCGGCGGTTCGCGCTAAAGATGCTGCTCGAAATCTATACGGGCATGAAGGATACGGACGACATCGATACCTCCGGGAATCCGGCGATAGAACAGAATGTGTGAGCCGGAAGCATAGCGATAGTACTCCTTCCGAATTTCGGGACACTCTCGCCCGATTATCGGCCGTGCAGCCACGGCCCTAATATCCCACCAGAGTTGTCGTATATAGCTTTCAGCCTGCTCGACTCCCCATCGCGTTGCCGTATAGTCCCAGATTTCATCGAGGTCTCTTTGGGCGCGTGGGGAGAGAAGAAAGCGGCCATCGTGCCACCGGTCAGACGGATGAGCGCTTGCGAGCGATGAAAGCCTCGAAATCGAATGGCGTCGACGCGCCACTCTGCTCGCCTTGATCGAGCGCGGCCCTGAGCGCCGCTAGTTTGGCTTCTTGCTCTTCGAGCAAACGCAAGCCAGCACGAACGACATCGCTGGCGCTGCTGTAGCGACCTTGTTGAATCTGCTCTTCAACGAAGTGGCTAAAATGCTCGCCAATACTAAATGACGTATTTTTACTCATCGTCGATCAGAATACCAAAGATTGGTAGTTATCGAGAAGCCCGCTCACGAAGCGGCAGGTTTGAACTTGGCCTGAAGAGCGGTTTTGTATTCGGCTTGACCCCACTCGTTCGTATCCTTTCCATCAAGCCCAAGGAGACTATTGGCTGCTTCTCCTACTCTGACGGTGAAGTCCGGATCGTCGAGCATCTCGGATAGCTTTGGCAGCACGCGTAGGTCGCGACGTTTGGCCAGGCCGCAAGCCGCTTCCTCTCTTACGTCCTGGCTAGGATCCTTCAGGCAGCGCAGCAGTGCCTCGCGAATTTCTGGAGAGTCAATATTGCTCTGTACGCCCAAGCCAAAAACCGCCCAATCCCGGACGTCAGAATCTTCGTCTCGTGCTAGAGCAAGGAGTCCTTGAATCGAAAGCTCCTCATTTGGAAAACAACCCAGCGCAAAGGCGACTGCAAAGCGAACATTCTCGTCAGGATGTTCTTGAAACCCGATGATTTGCGGAACAGCCGCGACGTTATCGACGTGGCCCAGCGCGTGAACCGCCGAATCGATGACGCGCGGATCGGACTCACGTGCGAGCATCTTGGAGACGAGGACATATGATTCGTCCTGATACAAAAACTTCCCCGATTTCCAAGGCTCGCCTGGTACTTGTTCGCGACGGAGCTGGCAGAGGATGGCCGCGGCTCTGGCTCTCTTTAATGGGTCTTCGGATTCACACCAAGAAGCTGCTTGAATCAAAAATTTCGCGACTGCCATGAGACCGGAGTTTGCGAACCGCTTCCCACGGCGCCTCATCGTCGTAGTCAGCCGGCAAGTGTCTGAGTGAAGAGAGCCTCGATTTCGGCCTTGTCCATTGAAATACCCGGTGAGCTATCCGACTGGTTCTAACTACCCGGCCACGATAGTCTAACAGGGTTGTGAAGGCGTTCCATATTTACAACTCCCTGTCTCGTTCTATCGAGGAGATTGTTCCGGCCAATCCTCCCGATATCACCTACTATTCGTGCGGGCCCACGGTTTACCTGCCGCAGCATCTGGGGAACCTTCGCGCCTATGTTTTCGTGGATACCTTCAAGCGCGCGCTGCGTTTCAACGGATGGAATGTGCGGCACGTGATGAATATCACGGATGTGGGCCACATGACCTCGGACGAGGATGCGGGCGAGGACAAGATCGAAAAGACCGCCCGAGCCGAGGGCAAGACGCCACGCGAAATTGCGGATTTCTATATTGCGCAATTCAAGCGCGATTGCGGGCGGCTGAATATCGAGCTGCCCGAAAATCCGCTGCTATGCCGCGCGACGGATCACGTCGGCGACATGATCACGCTGATCGAGCGGATTATCGGAAACGGGTTGGCGTACGTGACCCCTTCGGGTGTCTATTTCGACGTCGAAAAGTGGCGCGGGCCGAGCCGGATGGGACGTCTATCGCGTCAGAGCCTCGACGAGCAGCATGCCGGGCAGCGGCTCGAACACTCGCCCGACAAGAAGAGCCCACACGATTTTGCGCTATGGGTGCTGAATCAGCCGCATCATCTGATGCAATGGGAATCGCCTTGGGGACGGGGCTATCCGGGATGGCATATCGAGTGCTCGGCGATGTCGATGCGCTACCTGGGTGAGACGCTCGATATTCACTCGGGCGGCCTCGACCATATTCCGGTCCATCACGAGAACGAGATCGCGCAATCCGAAGGCGCGACCGGACGTCCGTTCGTTCGCTATTTCGTGCACAACGCGTTCCTCGTTGGGATGGAAGGGGCGAAGATCAGTAAAAGCGCCGGTCGTTTCCCGGTAGTCGACGATCTGATCAAAGAAGGGATCGATCCGCTCGCCTTTCGGCTGATGTGTTTCGGAGCCAAATATCGATCAGAGCTGGCGTTCAGTATCGATGCAGTGCGGGCATCCGAGAAGAACCTGCAATATCTGCAGGAGTTCGCGCGTAACTCGGGCGATGCTGCGGGAACGTCGCCGGATTGGGCTGCGGAATATCGCGAGAAGTTCCACAACGCGCTCAACAACGATCTCAATACCGCGGAGGCGCTCGCAGCGGTGCTCGAGCTGGTGGCGGAATCGTATCGCCGCAAGGATCTGTTGAGCTGGGGCGTGGTCAGCGATCTCGACTCCGTTCTCGGGCTTGGCCTGGAAAAGCATCGAGCAGCATCGGCGAGCGAGGAGATTCCCGCCGCGGTCAAGGCGTTGGGCGAAGAGCGCGAGCAGGCGCGTCGATCGAAAAACTTCAAGCGCGCCGACGAAATCCGCGGTGAAATGGACGCGCTCGGATACGAAATCCGCGACAGTAAGGCTGGACCGGTAATCACCGCGAAGCGAAAGGTCGGCTGATCGCCTTGATGCGAACGCGATTTCTTGAGAGAACAGACCTCTAATTGACCCTCACCCTCGCATCGGCGGCTGCCCGCGATGCCCATCTCTCGTCCAAATCGGAGAGAGCGTGGACAAGGGGAGGGACGGGAAACAGGTGACCGATGGCAGTTGAGCTAAAGACGTTTGATACTCGGATGTCGGGGACGCGCGAAGGCGCAGAGGTGCGGCATCTCGATCCGCAGAACGCCCCGTACTACCTCACGATCGGCGATGAGGCGGAGATTTTCACCGCCGCCTACAAGGCCCGACTGCCGGTTCTGCTCAAAGGACCAACCGGATGCGGCAAAACCCGCTTCGTCGAGCATATGACGCATCAGTTGTCGGCACTCGAAAAGGGACCGACCGAGCTAATCACGGTCGCTTGCCATGAAGACTTAACCGGTAGCGACCTCGTTGGGCGCTATCTGATCACGGCCGACGAGACGGTCTGGGTCGACGGGCCGCTGACGCAGGCGGTGCGGCGCGGAGCAATCTGCTACCTCGACGAAATCGTTGAAGCCCGCAAAGACACGACGGTTTTGATCCATCCACTTTCGGACCATCGCCGGATTCTGCCAATCGAAAAGCGCGGCGAGACGATCGAGGCCCACGACGGCTTCCTGCTCTGCTTGTCCTACAATCCGGGCTATCAGAGTATCCAGAAGAACCTGAAGCACTCGACGCGTCAGCGCTTCGTGACGATCGAATTCAACTATCCGCCGGCGGAAAAAGAAGTCGAGATTATCGCGCACGAGTCAGGTGTCGATCGCGATATGGCTCATCAGTTGGCGGTTCTCGGCGAGAAGGTGCGCCATCTCAAGGCTTCGGGCCTTGAAGAAGGCGTTTCGACCCGCTTGCTTATATACGCGGGCGAGCTGATCCGGCAAGGGATTCCGCCACGTCGTGCGGCGACGGTCGCAGTGACCTGGTCGTTGACTGACGAGGCAGACAGCAAGCGCGCGATCGACGAAGTCGTTAAAGCGATCATGCCCGAGTGAGACTGTGGTGCCTGAGGGGGGTGCGCCTGTTTCCTATCACTGTCGCGCGGGGCGGATTGATTCAGGCCGCGCCTTGTAGACTCGGCCGCCCCCCGACGAAGGGTCCCGGGGTCCAGGATTCCTCGCGCGACAGCGATGTCTCGCGATTATCCTTCCACTGTCGAGCAAACCCGTAACGACGCGCGCGCGGGAATGACATTCCGATGACCAAGATCGATCTTCGCAGTGATACGGTAACGCTGCCGACCGACGAGATGCGCGAGGCGATGGCGCGCGCAGAACTTGGCGACGACGTCTACGGCGAAGACCCGACGGTGAATCGGCTCGAACGGATCGCGGCTGAAATCGTAGGCAAAGAAGCGGCGATGTTCGTGCCGAGCGGCACGATGGGGAATCTTGCCGCGATGCTGACGCATTGTCCGCGCGGCACGAAGGCGTTTCTCGGCGATCAGGCGCATACCTACATGTATGAGGCGGGCGGAGCGGCTGCCCTCGGTGGAATTGTGATGACGCCGATCCGCAACACTTCCGACGGCGAACTTGATCTCGAACAATTACGCGACGAGCTGGAACGCCCTGCCGATGTGCATTTCGCTGCGCCGGGGCTGATAGCGCTCGAAAACACCCACAATCTCTGCTCCGGTGCGCCGGTCGAGATATCGCATATCGAGACGGTGGCTGAACTATCGCGGGCCCATCGGATTCCCCTTCACCTCGATGGTGCGCGGCTCTTCAACGCAGCACTGGCGCTCGAAACGACGCCGGCGCGGCTCGCAGAAGCGGTCGATACGGTATCGTTCTGTCTTTCGAAGGGGCTGGCTGCGCCGGTCGGATCGATGCTCTGCGGCAGTGCCGAGTTTATCGCGCGAGCACGGCGCATCCGGAAAACATTAGGCGGCGGTATGCGGCAGGCCGGTGTAATCGCGGCGGCTGGAATCGTCGCGCTGGAAAAGATGGTCGATCGACTCGCCGAAGACCATTCGAATGCGCGCGCATTAGCGCAGGGGTTCGGGCTAGTTGCCGGAATCAATGTCCGCTCCGCCAAGCGTCGGACCAATATCGTAATTTTCGATGTCGACGGCGACGCGTCTAACGCAACGAAATTCGCGGAGGCAATGCAGGAACGCGACGTGTTGATTAGCCAGCGTGGCCCCACGACTTTCCGCGCGGTGACACACTACGGAATATCGCGCCGAGAGATTGATCGAGCGGTTGCGGCAGCGTCGGAAGCTGCGGCTGAAGCTTTTGGTGATTGAGTAAATATGGACTCGTTAAATTCGCTATTTTCCCTGAAGGGTCATATCGGCCTGGTGACGGGCGCGTCGTCGGGGCTGGGCGTCGAATGTGCACACGCGCTCGCGCTGGCCGGCGCCGATGTGGTGCTGGCGGCACGTCGTGTCGATCGGGTGGAAGACTTCGCCAAAGAGCTGACGCGGACTTACGGCATCAGAAGTATCGGTGTCCAGACCGATATCACGAATGATGCTGACCTCGATCGTCTGATGGCCACAGCGCAGGCCAAGCTTGGTGACGTCGATATACTCGTGAACAACGCCGGCATCTCACCGACGGGACGGGCAGAAAAGCTCTCGCGCCAGACGTGGGACGAAACGATGGCGACCAATCTGACGGCCCCGATGATGCTTGCGCAGCGGTTTGCGAATCGTCTCATCGAAGTAGGGAAGCCGGGGCGAGTCATCAATATGTCTTCGATCCTCGGAATAGTCGCGAGCTCGATTTATCGTTTGAGTAGCTACACCGCAGCCAAGGCCGGGTTGAGCAATCTGACGAGGCAGCTCGCCGTCGAGTGGGCGCAGTACGGAATTCTGGTAAATGCGATCGCGCCTGGATGGATTCCAACCGAGGCGACTGAAGGCGGTATTGCCAAGGCGCATAACAAGGAACGGATGGAGAAAGCCACGCCGCTAGCGCGGCTCGGCCGTCCGGATGAGATTCGAGGCGCGGTCATTTTTCTGGCGAGTCCGGCATCGAGCTACGTAACCGGCGTCACACTGATGGTGGATGGAGGTTACACCTGCTGGTAAGCTTCAGCGAAAGAGGCGGGGATGGGGTTAGGCGAACAAATCTTCCGACGCAAATCGACTGAAGTCTTGCTGGCAGAGTTGGTTCCTCATGGCGGAGGGTTGCGGCGCGTCCTGAAGCCGTTGGACCTGACGCTGCTCGGAATCGGCGCGATTATCGGTGCCGGCATATTCGTGCTGACCGGCGTGGGCGCATCGTACGCAGGACCGGGTCTGGTGCTCTCATTCGTGCTGGCGGGTTTTGCCTGCGCGATGGCGGCGCTGTGTTACGCCGAATTTGCGGCGATGATCCCGATCGCAGGCAGCGCCTACTCGTATTCCTACGCCACGATGGGCGAGTTGATCGCCTGGATTATCGGCTGGGACCTCGTCCTCGAATACGCGGTGGCGGCGGCCGCTGTCGCAGCCGGATGGTCGCACTATTTGATCGTCATTCTCAGTGGCCTTGGGATTCATCTGCCCGATGCGCTTACACACTCGCCTGGCACTGCGCCTGGAGCGATCGTGAACCTGCCCGCGCTGCTAGTCGTTTTGCTGATCAGCGGGGTTCTTTATATCGGCGTGCAGGAGAGCGCGCGGATCAATTCCATCATCGTTGGTATCAAGCTGGCCGCCGTCGTGATGGTCGTGTTGGTCGGAGGCTTTTTTGTGCGCCCGACGAACTGGACGCCATTCCTGCCCTTCGGGTGGGCGGGGGTGCTCAGCGGGGCCTCATACATCTTCTTTGCCTACATAGGCTTCGATGCGGTCTCCACCGCTGCCGAAGAGGCGATTGAGCCGCAGCGTTCGTTGCCGATCGGAATCCTGTCCTCACTCGCCGTTTGTACGTTCCTGTATATCGCGGTTTCACTCGTGCTGACCGGGATGGTGCCGACGCGCCATATCGATGTTGAGGCGCCGTTGGCCGCGGCCTTCGTAGCGCGCGGACTGAACTTCGCGGCGGGTGTGATCTCACTCGGCGCGGTCGCAGGACTGACGTCGGTGCTACTTGTGCTGCTACTCGGACAATCGCGGATTTTCTACGCAATCTCGCGTGATGGATTGTTGCCACCGGTTTTTAGCCGGGTCCACCCGAAGTTCCAGACACCGTCGATCCCAACGATCCTGACCGGATTGGCGGTCGGTCTGACGGCAGGTTTGGTGCCGATTAAAGAGATCGCCGAACTGACCAATATCGGGACGCTTTTTGCCTTCCTCCTCGTATGTTTTGGCGTCTGGATCTTGCGCAATGTCGAGCCTGAACTCGAACGTCCGTTCAAGACTCCGGCGGTACCGCTCGTGCCGTTACTCGGTGCAGGATCGTGCGCGCTGATGATGTTTGGGCTGGGGATCGTTACGTGGACGCGCTTTGTCTTGTGGATGGCGGTTGGCTTCGGAATCTATTTTGGATACGGACGCTTCCATAGCCGCGTTGCGAACGCAGCTAGCCAATCGAAACGCGCTAGCGCATAAATCCTAACTGCGGTTCTGGGCGGCGACCTCGGCCTTGAGAGCTTGCTGTTCCGCGAGGATAGCCGCCGCCGCCGTCTGTTCAATCAACGCGGTGCATCGCTGAATATCACCGCACAGAAAGAGGCGACTTGCGGGTATAGCAACCTGATCGAAGGTCGCGATGCATTCAGACAGCGGCTGAGGGGCATCAGGCGAGGT
>Ga0335069_10000965_pt1 | contig 46382 bp, 51 predicted proteins | sample Lox_Sample_11_FD_206714 | JGI IMG/M metagenome (GOLD analysis project Ga0335069, IMG submission 206714) | Soil microbial communities from Loxahatchee National Wildlife Refuge, Florida, United States - Lox_Sample_1.1 | ecosystem: Environmental > Terrestrial > Soil > Wetlands | place: USA...
TCGTGGCCGTGCTTGATCCGGTTCATCCGCCGTTTGGCCGCGGCCAGCACTCGGAGGGCATCGGGCTGATCGGTCGGCAGTTCGAGTTGCACGAGGGCGAACTCGTTACCGAGGTTGTCGGGCAGCGCCACGTCGACCGGCTTGAGGTTGACGGGGACCATGAAGGTCACCGCGGAGCAGCGGGCGTGGTGGGCCTCGAGGTAGTCGTGCAACGCTCCGGCGACAGTCGTCACCAGCACGTCGTTGACCGTGCACCGGTTCGCCTTGGCGACGGCCTTCACTTTGGCCAGCGGGATCGGCTCCGACCATGCCACCGCTTTGTCGAGGCCTGCGGTACCCGTCCACAGGGTCGCGTCGTTACGGGTGCCGACCAGCAGTTTGCGGACCGTGTCCAAGTCACCGGGCGCTGACGAGAACACGTCGACCAGCTTGCCGCTGCCCGGCACCGCCGCCCGCATGGTGGAGCGGACGGACTCGGCGACGTCGGACACCGTCGCCCGCGCCGACGTCGTGATCGTGTGGCCGGCGCCCACCGGGTTCTCCAACGCCAGGCGACCAAAGTCGGTGGCATGAGCGAGGATTCGAGGTAGTCCGGCGGTGACCCGTACGGCGCCTGCCGCCATGTCCGTCGCCCGTCCGACCGGGTCATCCAGCATCTCATCGAAGACCGACCTCGCGCCCCGCGCCGCGCCCGCCGCCCGTACCGCCGCGGTCCGCAACCGGTCCTTCATCGGCCGTCCCGGCGGGTGCGGCCGCGCCGCGTGCTGCACGACGTCCGGACCACGGATGGGACCTCCGTCGGGCGACGCATCGAACAGGCTCATCGCCAGCTCGACCATGCGCATGCCATCGGCGACGGCGTGGTGCGTCCGCATGATCATGGCGCTACCGTCCCGGTAGCGGTTCACCCAAATGCTTTTCCAGAGTGGCTTTTTGCGGTCGAGCATTTCGGTGTGGTGGCTGGCCACCAGTGCTTGCAACTCGCGGCGGTCGTCGGGGTCCTTCAGGTCAACGATCGTGATGTGCTCGCCGAAGTCGAAGTTGTCGTCGACCTCCCACCACCACGAGCCGTCGCGGTCCTTGACCGCCAGGCTGCGGAACACGGGATAGCGCTTGGTGAGCCGCTCCTCGATGACCTGGCGCACCCGCCCCCAGTCGAGCGGATCGGCAGTCCAGACCACCGTGTCGACGACCATCAGATTGTTAGGACGATCCATCTCCAGCCACAGGGCGTCCTGGATGCCGAGCCGGCGTCGGTCTGCCACCTTGCGCCTCCCAAGAACGATCGACTGCAAGCCCGACGGTGTCCGCGCTTCATTGTCGGCTGATCAAGTCGGCCGCGTCCAGCGGCACTGCTGATGAGTGGCCTGGCTGATGGGCGCAACGGCAACTGTCACATCGGTCACGCGACTGCGCACGCCACCGTCCCCGCGTGCCGCCCGTTGTCCGGAGCAACCCCGCAGATTCTGCCGCATCGCATAAATTCAATGCTTCTTGGGCAAACTACTCCCAGGCAGAGTCAAGTGGACGGACACTGAGCGCAGCGAAGAGAAGGAAGGCTGCTGTGAGGTCACTCGTCGGCGGTGCGTTTGGGCGGTACGAGATCAGGCGACTGCTCGGTCAAGGCGGTATGGGTGAGGTTTACGAGGCATACGACACCAATAAGGGCAGAACCGTCGCGCTCAAGTTACTCACGGATCGGTACGCCGAAGACGAGACATATCGTGCGCGCTTCCTGCGCGAGTCCCACGCGGCAGCTGTTCTGCAGGAGCCGCACGTAATCCCGATCCACGATTGGGGAGAGATCAACGGCGTTCTGTACATCGATATGCGGCTGGTCCGGGGACAGACGTTGCACGACATGCTCAAGGCCGGCCCCCTTGAGCCGGAGCGCGCGACCGACATCATCCGCCAGATCGCCGCGGCATTGGACGCTGCCCACGCTGAAGGACTCATCCATCGGGACGTGAAGCCGCAGAACATCATCGTGACGCCGGATGATTTCGCGTACTTGGTGGACTTCGGTATCGCCGAAGCCAAGGGTGACACGCACCTGACGATGGTGGGCTACCAAGTCGGCACCTTCGACTACATGGCCCCGGAACGATTCGGCGACGGGGACGTGACGGCGTTGGTGGACATCTACTCGCTGGCCTGCGTCCTCTACGAGGCGCTGACCGGCGCCAAGCCGTTCCCGGTGCAGAGCGCCGAGCAGGTCATCGGCGCGCACATCTCGTCGCCACCTCCACGGCCGAGCGCCGTTAATCCACGCGTTCCCGCGGCTTTTGACGAGGTCATCGCTCGCGGCATGGCGAAGCACCCGGACGACCGCTACGGCAGCGCCGGCGCGCTGGGACGCGCCGCCAAGCGGGCACTGTCTGCAGACTCGTCGGCGGCGCCGCTCCCAGACACGCTGCTTGCCCCCCAATACATCAGCGGGCCTTCAAGCTATCCGCCGTTCAATGCGCAATATGCTTACCCTGCAGGGGGTCCGACGCCGATCGTTGGCGCCGACCAAGGACGCTCAAGGCGGTTGATCGTGGGGATGACCATCGGGATCGCGGTCGCATTGGTGGGCGGCGCCGGTGTGACGATCGGTCTTCTCGCTCACCGGGACTCCAACACCTCGGAGCCCTCGACGTCATCGCTCGTCACTTACTCCAACCCCGTACCCACCTGGTACCCGACGGAGTCATCCTCAACGACACGGCCAACCCAATTGCCGCCCACGGTGACCTCTGCCCCACAAGATCCAGCGCAAGAGCTCCGGCAGATCGCGAGCGATGACCGGGCTTGGGTGAGCGCGCAACTGGCGGATCGCTGGGTGCCGCAACTCAGTTCCAAGCGCCCCGGGGTCGTCGACAACGGGCAGGTGTGGGACAACGCGATGACGCTACAAGAGCACCTTCAGTTGAGGCAGCGCTACTCGAACGTGAGGCTGCTCCGGTCGGGTGACTGGTCGACGTTTTCAGCGCCGGACTTCTGGGTCACTGTCGCCGGCATCACGTTCGCCGACTCCGCGGGTGCGCTGGCGTGGTGCAGGAACCAGGGATTCGATCGAGACCACTGCGCCGCGAAGATCGTCAGCACGACACATCCGGTTGCGGGGAGTACGGCTTATAACTGAGCCAAGAATCCGGCCGTCACGGATACGACGCAAACGCTAGCTCAGTCGCCCTGTCCGCCTTTGTGTTTCTTGCCCGGGGGACCCGGGTGCGGCGGTGGTGGCGGCGGAGGCTCCACGGTGCTGCTGTGCGTTGTGGTGAGGGCGGTCGTCGGTGGCGGCGACGGAGTGGTGGTGTTGGCCGGCGTAGGCGACGGAGACGACGAGAACGAAGAGTCCAGCATGAACAGCATGAAACCCCAGAACGAATAGGGAAATGATCGCCGCGATCCACAGTTTGCGCCGGGGACTATACGGCGCCAGCCGCGCGCCGGCGGGGCGTGCAGGCCGTCATCGCCGGCAGCGGCGCCGTCATCACCCGGGTGGCCGGGCGGACCGGAGCCGGCCCGACGCTGGCTCCGACCAGCGCGGCTCGCATCGCGTTGGCCCGATCGAACCGCCACGCCGGGTCGCGCGCCATCGTACGTTCGATCGTGGCGGCAACGCCCGGCGGCACGTCGGGGCGCAGCGCCACAAGCGGCGGCGGCGACTCGTGCAGGATCGCGTGCGCCAGCGGCCCCAGGTCCTCCTGCGGGAATGGCCGCACCTCGGCCATCGCACCGCGGCCGAGGACGCCGCGCAGCTCGTAGCGGCCGCCCACGACCACACCGGGCGCGTGAGTCTGAGTCCCTTGGAGCTCCATGTCCCGCCTGTCGGAAAGGTGGCCCCCTGCGAGGTCGGGATAACCAATGCCGTCGCTCCTCAAACGGCCGTGGCGTACAGCAGGACAGGTGCCGAGGAATCGACACGACCGTGCTGATGATCCCGAGAAGAGAGCATCGATCCACAATGTCGGGACCTTGTCCCCTTCCGGCCACCCCGTAAACGGCGCACGTTTGGGGTTCCGACCTGGCGGTTTCGCGATCGAAGGAGCGGTACGGAAATGGCCGACGGCGATCCCACGGTGGTTCGACACGAAAGCGGAGTGATGGTATCCACGCTGCCCCAGGCATTTCAGCAGACCGCGGCTTTGAAGGCGGACTCGGTGGCCATCCGGATGGCCGGCAACGACACCGTCGTAACCTGGCCGGAGTACGCCAATCGGGTGCGGAAGATCGCCACCGGACTGGCCGCACTGGGTGTCGAACGCGGCCACACGGTCGGTCTCATGCTGCGCAACCGTCCGGAGTTCCATTTGGCGGACACCGCCGTCATGCACGTCGGCGCGATCCCGTTCTCGATCTACACCACCTCGGCGCCCGACCAGATCCGGTACCTGTTCACCAACGCCGACAACAAGGTCGTGTTCACCGAGAAAGACTTTCTGCCCGCTGTCAAAGCGGCCGGGGCCGACCTCGCCGACGTGATCGTCGTCGACGCCAAGATCGACGGCTGCCTGACCCTCGAAGAGCTCGACGCCTTGGGAACCACAGCCGATTTCGATTTCGACTCGACGTGGCGGGCGGTACGGCCAGACGACGTCGCGACGCTCATCTACACTTCGGGAACCACCGGCCCGCCCAAGGGCGTCGAGCTCACCCACGCCAACGTGATGGCCGAATTCTCCGCGATCGTCGACCTACTCGACCTGCAGCCCGACGACCGGATCGTCTCCTACCTGCCGCATGCGCACATCGCCGACCGGGTGACGGGCCACTACGCCAACATGGTCCTGGGCGTGCCGATGACCGACGTCGATGACCCCCGCGCGATCGCAGACGCGCTGCCCGAGGTTCGTCCCACGGTGTGGCTCGGGGTGCCGCGGGTGTGGCACAAGATCGAGACCGGGATCGAAACGAAGCTTGGCACCGAGGCGACCGGGCTCAAGCGGCGGTTGGCGCTGTGGGCCATCGACACCGGTATACGGGCCGCGCGCCACACATCGGCGGGCAGGCCGCTTTCCCCGTCGCTTGCCCTGCGCCGCGCGATCGCCGACCGCCTCGTGCTGGCCAAGGTGCGCGACGCGCTCGGCCTGGATCAGTTGCGCTGGGGGGTAACCGGTGCCGCCCCCATACCCGCCGAAACCATCGAATTCTTCTGGGGTCTGGGCATTCCCGTCTACGAAGTGTGGGGCGAGTCGGAGTGCGTGGGAGGTGCGACCTCCAACCGACCGGGCGCCAACAAGATCGGTTCGGTCGGGCAAGCGCTGCGCAACGTTGAGATCTCGGTGGCAGATGACGGTGAACTGCTGATACGCGGGCCGATCGTGATGCGAGGCTATCGGCACCAGCCGAAGGAGACCGCCGAAGCCATCGACGCCGACGGCTGGCTGCACACCGGCGACATCGGTGCCGTCGACGCGCAGGGCTTCGTCACGATCGTCGACCGCAAGAAAGACTTGATAATCAACGAATCCGGAAAGAATCTCTCCCCCAGCAACATCGAGAAGGCCGTCCAGGCCGAGTCCGCGTTGATCGACCAGGTAGTGGCCATCGGTGACGCCAGGCCCTACGTGACCGCACTCATCGTCCTCGACGGTGAGGCCGCCGCCGCGCAGGCGGAGGCACTCGGCATCGCCGACCCGTCAGCCGCCGCTTTCGCGCAACGTCCCGAGGCAAGGGCATTGCTCACCGCCGCCGTCCTCGAGGGGAACGCCAAACTTTCCCGCGTCGAGCAGATCAAGCGTTTCCTCATCGTCGGAACACCTTGGGAGCCAGGCGGAGACGAGCTCACGCCCACGATGAAACTCAAGCGCAAGCCCATCGCGGAGAAGTATTCGGCGGAGATCGACAAGCTCTACGCCGCCGCGCCGGGGCCGGACGTCGTCAACTTGACCGAGTGACGGAGCTCTCCGATGACCAAGACCACGACGCCCATCCCGACCCCGGTGTGGCGGAAGATCGCCATGGCCACCTGGCGTCCCGGCAAAGACCCGACGATTTCGGCCACGATGGACATCGAGGCGCCTCGACTGCTCGAGTACATCGACAAGGTCCGCGAGGCCACCGGCCAGCACGTCACCCCGGCCCACCTGGTGGGCAGGGCCATCGGCAAGGTTCTGGAAGAACTGCCGGAGCTCAACGGCCGGGTCGTGTTCGGTAGCTTCCTGCCGTCCCCGACCATCGACTGCAGCTTTGTGGTGTCGCTCCGCACAGACCCGACGACTGGCGCCGAGGCCGCCGCGACGGACATCTCGGGAACCGTCGTGCGCCGCGTCAACGAGAAGCCGCCCTGGGTGATCGCCCGGGAGCTTGCCGATCATGTCGCACGCATCCGCCACAACGACGATCCCCTGTTCAAACAAATCAAAGGGGTGGTCAAGTGGCTGCCGCCGTTGGCGCTGCGCCCGGTGGCGCAGGGCATCGGATTCGTCACCGACGTCCTTCAGCTGCCCCTTCCGCTGCTGGGTCTGGAGGCTCGCCCCTTCGGCTCGGTGGGCATAACCAACATCGGGACCTACGGCCTGGAAACGGCTTTCGCGCCCATGCCGACGTTCGTCCACCTGCCGATCGTGATCATCGTGGGTGCGGTGAACGACAAGGTGTTGGCCCGCAACGGCAAACCGGTCGTGCGTCCGGTGCTGCCGCTGGCGATCGAGCTGGACCACCGGTTCGTCGATGGCTACCAGGCGGCGGCGATGGCCCGCATCTTCCGCGCGTACCTTGCCGATCCCGCCGCCTTCGACCCCGTTCCCACCTCCACACCGCCGGGCAAGAGGCGCCGTGCCTCCACGCGGACCAAGGCCGTCAGCCCATTATCGGGAAATGGCGCTGAGCCGTCAGGTCTTTGAGTCACTCATGAGCTCGAAGAGCTCGACAATGTTGTCGACGACAACGACGCCGACAGCTGGCGCGCCACAACGTGACCCAACTACACGAGAGGGCCCTACTCGACACATCCGTGGTCATTGACTTCCCGGCCAGTGCCGTTGCCGCGCACGCATCCACGGCCGATCTACTTATTGCGGCAGTAGCCGTCTCCCTCGGGATCCCGCTCGTTACCCGTAAGGAAGCAGATTTCACGGGTATTCACGACAGATTGACCGTCATCGCCGTCCGGTGAGCTTCTTCACACCAGCCACACAGGATTCGTCAGCGCCACCATCGCGCCGAGCGGGCGCCGCTGCGCGTCACGTAGCTCCAGCCGGGCGAAGCTCGCGGACGCGGCGTCGAGCTCCCAGCGCAACATGGTCCGCGCCGACCCACTTACCTTGGCCCGCGCCACGCAGCCCGCGGCAGTGATGAGGGAGGCGGTTGCGCCGGCGGCTCCGGTGATCATGGCGGTGACGGTCGCCGGCGCCCCGGGCGGCACCCGCAGCGTCTGCCCCGGCCCGGCCAGCTCGGCGCCCGCGCGGGACGCGGTGAATTCGACCGTGACAGCGCGTGATCGGGCGATGTACGAGCGGCCGCGCCGCAGCCCGTCGACGAGCCCGGGCACCGACAACTCACGGGCGTGCACGACCGTCTGCGGCGAACCGACCGGTTGGCTACGGGCGTGCGAGTCGCTGCCGGCAACCGCCGCAACCCGGCGGCCCTGACACAGCAGCCGCTGCCACATGCGAAGCGACACTTCGTCGTCGAGGTTCCACCGGCCGTTCCACACCTCGAGCGCGTCCACGTGGTCAAAACCGAACTCCCACAACGACCCCGGCAGCGGCGCGGCGGGATGGGCCGCGACCACCAAGCCGCCCGCCTGGCGGACCCCGGAAGAGAAGCGGGGGAACACCCCGTCGCGCGGCGCGTAGCGCCAATCGACCCAGCCGTCCGGCGGCAGACCGACGGCGAGCCAGTGCCCATGCCTGGTGGTGACCTCCTCGCCGGGCACCACCAGCAGCCCTCCCGTGCGGCACGCCGGCCACACCCGGTTCGCGGAGTTGGTGTTGTGGTCGGTGGAGACGATGAAATCCAGCCCGCTTTCGCGCGCGGCGCTCACCAGTTCACCGGGATCGCGCTGGCCGTCGGAGTGCACGGTGTGCAGGTGCAGGTCCCCTCGGTACCAACCCGCACCGCGGACCGGCGGGGACGGATATGCCACCATGAGGCCGCTTTCCGGGGCGAAACGGCCGCGTTCCAGGCTGACCCGCGCCTGCCACGTCATGCCCCAGGGGCTCAGCACCACCGGACCCAGCGCCACGGCCCACCGCCCGGGCTCGACCGGTCCGGCAAGGTACCCGGGCGTGGCCTCGGCGCCGGAAATGGAAAAGCCGTCGCGGGCTCCGCCGGACCAGCCCCGGAACCCGGCCGCATTCCCCAGGTCGTGACCCGCCGGGCCAAACACGCCCAGGTCCAGCACGTTTCGGATCAGCCCGCCCACCGCGAAGTTGTCATGCGAGGTGGTGACCCGGATCCGCTGCACGCCCAGCGGCACCTCGAACGGCAGGTACGCCCACTGGTCGATCCCGAAGCCGAACCGCCCCGAAAACGCGATGTCGATCGTCTCGCGGTCGCGCTCCTCGGTGACGGATTCGGGTGCGACCATAGCGACACTCACGGCCGTCCTCCCCAATCGGTACACGTTCAGCATCCCGTACGAAGGAGTAACCATCCGTTACTTCGACACGAACTCCCGTCGTCGAGCCACTGTCATTTAAAAGCTGAATTACTTGACCATCAGTCAAGATGGGTTCAGGGTCTGCGTATAGGCGCACATGCGCGGGAAAGGAAACCTATCGATGACCATCGATGACGAGCCCGTCACGACGCTGGAGGACCTCAGGGGTGATTTGGCGGGCCGACACAAGTGGACAGCGAGCAGTGGCGCCTCCGTCGACCACGCGATCGTCGACGCCGACATGGCGGCCCTCGACCGCGACGGCTACGTGATCTGGGAGAACTTGCTCAGCGCGGACGAGTGTCAGCAGATCCGCAATGCGGTCGGCCCCTGGCTCGGGCATACCGGACGCAACTCCTTCGAAGGACGACGCACCCAGCGCATCTACAGCGTGCTGAGCAGGACGCGCGTGTGCGACCGGCTTGTCGATCATCCGCGGGTGCTGGCGGTGCTCGATCGACTACTGATGCCCAATTACCTGCTTTCGGCCTTGCAGGCCATCAACATTCAACCCGGAGAGTCCGCGCAGCTGCCTCACCATGATGACGGGTTCTACCCGATTCCGCGGCCGCGGGCTCCCCTGGCTGCCGCGACGATCTGGGCGATCGATGACTTCACCGCCGACAATGGCGCCACGGTGGTGATGCCCGGCAGTCATCGCTGGGGCGCGCGTCGGCCCGGTCCGGACGATCCCGCGCTGCCAGTCGTCATGCGCGCCGGCTCATGCGTGTTCTTCGTGGGAACTCTTTGGCATGGCGGCGGTGCCAACACGACCGCCGACGCGCGGCTTGCCGTCACGGCCCAATACTGCCAACCGTGGCTGCGACCGATGGAGGCGTTCACACTCTCGATACCGCGCGACGTCGCTCGAACGGTCTCCGATGACATTCAACGCATGATCGGCTACAGCATCCACCCGCCGTTCGTCGGCGCCGTCGACGGCCTGCATCCGTTGCGCCTATTAGGGCAGCCATGACGCCTTCTGCGCGGTTCGCCGAAATCGTCGGCGAGCACAACTTGCTGGCGGGTGACGCGATCCCCGAGGACTATTGGCACGACGAGGTGTTGACGACGGCCCCGCAGCGACCGGCGTACGTCGCCAAACCGGCCACCGCGGAAGAGGTTTCGCAGCTGCTGCGGGCCGCCTCCGAACACAAGATCCCGGTGACGGCCCGGGGCTCCGGCAGCGGCCTCTCCGGTGCGGCGATCCCACGCAGCGACGGGCTGGTGATCTCCTTCGAGCGGATGAACGCCATCCTCGAGGTCGACACCACCAACCAGGTCGCCGTCGTGCAACCCGGGGTGACGCTGACCGAGCTGGACGCCGCGACCGTCGATGCCGGGCTGAACTACATGGTCCGGCCGGGCGAGCTGTCGTCCAGCGTCGGCGGCAACGTCGGCACCAACGCCGGCGGGATGCGCGCGGTCAAGTACGGGATCGCCCGCCACAACGTGCTCGGGCTGCAGGCGGTGCTGCCGACCGGCGAGATCATCCGCACTGGCGGCAAGATCGCCAAGGTGTCCACCGGCTACGACCTGACCCAGCTCATCGTCGGCTCCGAGGGCACCCTGGCACTGGCCACCGAGGTGATCGTCAAGCTGTACCCGCGCCTCGAACACAGCGCCACCGTGCTGGCCCCGTTCGCCGACTTCGACCAGGTGATGGAGGCGGTGCCCAAGGTCCTCGCCAGCGGGCTCGCGCCCTACATCCTCGAATACATCGACAACATGACGATGGCCGCCCTCGCCCATACCCAGAACCTCGAGCTCGGCGTACCCGACAACGTCCGCGACAGCTGCCAGGCGTATCTCGTTGTGGCACTTGAGAACCGCACCGCCGAAAGGCTGGACGAGGACGTCGAGCGGGCCGGTGAGCTGGTGGTCGAGCTGGGTGCGGTCGACGCCTATGTGCTGGAAGGGCTTTCGGCGCGTAAGCTGATCGAGGCGCGCGAGAAGGCCTTCTGGACGGTCAAGGCGATCGGCGCCGACGACATCATCGACACGGTGGTGCCGCGCTCGGCGATGTCGAAGTTCCTCGCCGGCGCGAGGGGTATGGCGTCCGAAGCCGGCGGCGCCGCGGCCGGCTGCGGGCACGCTGGCGACGGAAACGTGCACCTGGCGATCATCTGCAAGGACCCGGAGAAAAAGAAGAAGCTGCTGACCGAGATCTTCGCGCTTGCAATGGAATTGGGGGGCGCGATCTCCGGCGAACACGGCCTCGGCCGCGCCAAGACCCCGTACTTCCTCGAGCTCGAAGACCCGGTCAAGGTCGACCTGATGCGCCGCATCAAGCAGAGCTTCGACCCGGCGGGCATCCTCAATCCGGACGTGCTGTTCGGCGCGGATGAGGCATGAGCACTACGCTAAATCCCTTGCGTCACAAGAAGTTGGGGATATACCTAGTTGTCCGCCTCTGAGCGACAACTGAGGACCCCTCGTCGCCTCGTCGCCTCGTCGCCTCGTCGGAAATTGTCGCAAATTGTCGCTATGAGGTGGACACACAGGGTGTCTCTTCCGCGAGAGGCCACTGTGGTCAATGTGACTTTCTCGGCCCGGGACCCAACCACCCTGAAGTGGCCTAGACCGCCGAAGCGTATTCCAGCACCGGCTCCGAGGAGTCGACGTGACCGTTACTGATGATCCGAAGCCGCTCCGGGCGCACCTCGTAGCGAACCCCGTCGGCCGGGTTGGTGACGTCGAATCCGTCCGACGAGCGCACCGCGTCCGTCAGCTCGATGTGGGCGCCATCGCGTATGCGCTCGCCCCGGTAGTAGAAACTGTCGGGCGCGCCCTGGCACACCACCGCGAGTGACTGCGCGGTGCGCACCACCGCGGCGGGAGGGCTGCCCGGGTCGCACCGCGCCGTGTGCCCGACGAAGCCCAGGCCGTCGGCGCCCTGGACGGGCCGCGACAGCGACGGCGTCTTCGCCGTCGACGCGGTCGGGGGTGCCGCCGACGCGGTCTGGGGTGACGAACGGTTGCGGGTACCACCGAGAAGAATGAAGGCGGCCGCGATGACCGCGGCGACCACCAGCAGGATCGCCGCCGCCCCGGCAACGACGAGGGGAGCCCGGGCGAGAACCGGATTGGCCGGCCGCTGCGCCTCCGGCGCGGGCGGCGGATACGGGCTGTACCCGGTGTCGTCCGGGTTGGGGTAGGCCGTCGAGAACGGCCTGGTGCGTGACGGCGGGCTGGGCGGCGTCGCAGGTGGGGGCGGTGGCTGGGCCGACGGTGTCAGCCCGAAAGCCGCCCTGGCCAACTCACCCGCGGACGAGAATCGCGCGGCGGGGTCCTTGGCCATGCCCCGGGCAATGACGCCGTCGAATGCCTTGTCGATCCCCCGGCGCATGATGCTCGGCCGGGGCGGCGGCGAGAACAGGTGGGCGCTGATCAGCTGCGGGATCTCCACGCCCTCGAACGGCGGTTGACCCGTGAGGCACTCGTAGAGCACGCACGCCAGCGAGTAGACGTCGGTCTGCGGGCCCACCCACGTGCCGTTGAATCGTTCGGGGGCCATGTAGGCGCACGACCCGATCAGCGGGCCGCCCGCCGTCACCCTGGGATCCCCGCCGGCGTAGGCGATGCCGAAGTCGACCAGGTACGCGAAGTTGTCGTGGGTGAGCAGCACATTCTCCGGCTTCACATCGCGGTGCACCAGCCCGTCGGCATGCGCCGCGTCCAGCGCGGCCGCCACCTGCGCCGTGATCGCCGCCGCCTGCGAGGGTTCGAGCGCACCCCGCTCGCGCAGCAGGTCCTTCAGGCTGCGGCCGTCGACCAGGCGCATGTCGATGAAGAGCACTCCGTCGATTTCGCCGAAGTCGTGCACCGGGATGACGTGGGGTTCCTGGAGTCGCGCCGCCAGGCGCGACTCTCGCCGGAAGCGCTCCCGGAAGCTCGGGTCTGCCGCCATCTCGGTGCGCAACAGCTTGAGCGCGACCATCCGGCCCTTGCGCGTGTCGGAGGCCCGGTACACCTCGCCCATTCCGCCCGTGCCGATCAGTGATCGCAGTTCGTAGGGCCCGAATCGGGTGCCGGGACGCGAGCGGCGGTACGTCGAAAACACGTGGCGGTCCTTTCGCGGCGTGGGGCGGCCGGCCTGCACCAGGGTTCCCAAATCGAGCGCGCAGATAACGCGTGTCGCTATGAGATGGACGCACACGGTGGCCCTTCCGCCAGAGACTCGTGTGGCCAATGTGACTCAGCGGGCCACTGATTCACATGCCGAAGTGCGTGCGTTGCATCGCCGCGACGGCGCCGGCGGGTCCGTTCACATCGACGCGCGCGGCGGCCTGACGCCCAAAGAGATACAAGAGGAGCTCGCCGGGAGGCCCGCTGAGAAGCGCCGTGGGTGAGCCCGGGCGAACCGTCAGCCGCTGTTCGGTCCCGGTCCACTCGACCGCCAGACCGCACCCGCGCAGCCGCCGGCTCAGAAAGCGGCCGCCGCGGCGAACGTTTCGCCACAACCCGGCGTCCATGGCCGGCGTCAGGCTACGAACGGCGAGCCCATTGGCCCTGCGGACGTCCTCGTGGTGGACGAAGAACTCGTTGAGGTTCGCCATGTCGCGCACCCACGGGATGCGGAAGAACCCAGCGGGCGGGCCGGACCGGATCAGCGCGACGAGGCCGGCAAAGTCTTCACGACGGGCCAAACGAGCCCGGCGCCGCTCGGCGAACCGTTCGAACGGCCCGGGCAGAACCAAGCACGGGCCGGCGATGAAATCGTGTTCACGCAACACCAAATGCGCCGCGAGATCGTGCGCGGTCCAGCCGTCGAGCAGCGTGGGAACCGAAGGACCGAGCTCGTCGAAAAGATCGCACAGCTCACGGCGCTCTTGCGCGTCCAGCGGGACATCGGCCATGCCTAAGGCTATCCACTAACGGAACTAGATGCTGAGAACCCTTGAGCGCGGCCGCATTGCGTTGGAGCATGAAACCGAGGGTGCCTGACATGATGCGTCACCGGCTCCGGACAGCGGCTCCGTCCCAAGGTCTTTCCTTGCGCAACGACGGAGGAGCCAGTTCGTCTCCGATTCTTTGGCGACGAAAAGCACCGATATCCACCCAAGGAGGCGTCCATGTCATTCGTGACCACACAGCCCGAAGCGTTGGTTTATGCGGCGGGCAAGCTGCAAATTATCGGCTCCGCGATGGCCGGCGAGAGCGCGGCCGCGGCGGCACCGACGACAGGGTTGATTCCCGCGGCCGCCGACGAGGTATCGGTACTGCAGGCAACGATTTTCGCCGCGTACGGCAGCCTGTACCAGTCGGTCAACGCCCAGGCCACGGCGATTCACGAGCTGTTCGTGAGCACCTTGGGGGCCAGCGCCGGTTCCTACGCGTCCACTGAGTCCCTCAACTCCGTTGCCACCGCTTCGCCCGTGGCGCAACAGGTCTCGAGTCTCTTCGGCGCCGCCGCCGCCGCGGCCGACCCCCCGCCGGGGGCCAACCTCGCCAACATCGTCGACATCGGGCTCGGCAACTGGGACTCCGCCTCGTCGGACCTGCTCGGCATGTGCGGCGGAGGTATCCTGCCCGCCGCCAACGAGACCGGCGAAATCGCAGCCGTGGCGCCGGCCGGCGTGGACGGAACAGTTCTGGCGGGCGCGCCGGCGCCGGTAGCCCCGGCGGGTGTAGGCGCCCTTACCGTGGCGCCGGGCCTGGGCCAGGCGGTGCCACCGAATTGGGCCGCAGGGGCCGGCCCGGCGGCGAGCCCCGGCGCGGTGACGACCGCGGGCTGGACCGCCCCGGCGCCGCAAAGCACACCGGTGACGACCGTGCCGGCCGCGATGCCCGCGGTGGGCACGGCCGGGAAAGCCGCCGGCCTGGGTGCGCCGCGGTACGGCGTCAAACCCACCGTGATGGGACGTCCGACGGCCGTCTAGTCGATCAATTCGCTTGCACGAGAAGGGACTTGCAATGGACTTCGGAGCGCTACCCCCGGAGGTCAACTCCGCACGCATGTATGCCGGTCCGGGCGCGGGACCGATGATGGCCGCCGCGGCGGCATGGAACACCCTGGCGGCCGAACTGGTTTCGACGGCCGCCGGCTACGAGTCGGTGATCACCGAGCTCACCGGCGAGTGGCTCGGCTCGGCGTCGGCATCGATGGCCGCCGCGGTCCAGCCGTACGTGGCGTGGCTCAACGTCACCGCCGGGCACGCCCAGCGCGCCGCGTCGCAGGCGACGGCATCGGCCGCCGCCTTCGAAACGGCCTTCGCGGCGACCGTGCCCCCGCCGGTGATCGCGGCCAACAGAGCTCAGCTGGCGGCACTCGTCGCGACCAACTTCCTGGGTGTCAACACCCCGGCGATCATGGCCACCGAGGCCCATTACGCGGAGATGTGGGCCCAGGACGCCGCCGCCATGTACGGTTACGCCGCCTCCTCTGCGATCGCCGGGATCTTGAACCCCTTGACCCCGCCGGCGCCGACCGCCACCCCGGCCGGCCAGGCCGGGTTGATGCAAACCATCGCCAGTTTGCCCAATGCGGTTGCGGCACTGGCTTCCCCGGCCGCCGCGGTACCGGCCCAGGCCACGCCCGTCCTCGGCTACCCGATCGTGGCGAACACCATCAACGGGCTGGTGAACGCCACCTCGTGGTGGGTCATGAACACCATCCCCAATTCGGTGTTGCTGAGCCACGCCATCAACGGTGCCCCGGCGACCGCCCTCGCGGCCACCACCGCGCCCGCTGTGGCGCCGGCCGGCGCTACCGGCCTCGGCGGGGCGCAGGTGCTGGCGGGTTTGGGCCGGGCGTCCACCGTCGGCGGATTGTCGGTGCCGGCCGGTTGGTCCGCGGCCGCACCGGCGACGAGCCCCGCCGCTTCGGCGTCAGCGGGCTCGGGCTGGGCCGTTGCCCCGGAGGAAGCGACCCCGGTGACGGCGGTGCCGGCCGGGATGCCGATGGCCATGGCCGGCACAACCTCCGGCCTCGGCGGGCCGCGATACGGATTCAAACCCACCGTGATGCCGAAATCGGTCCTCGTATAACGCGGGTCAAGGCGCCGCTCTGAGTTGGATGGGGTTGGTTTGCGTGTATCCGGCCGGTCGACCGCACGCCGTCTCCGTGTAGACCTGTTGATCCGTGCCGGCAAGGGTATTGGGGTCCCACGTGATGTGGGCGTTCGCGGCGTAAGGGACTCTGATGCCGTCCGCGCAACGTACGTTGTCGAACATGTCGAGCACCCATTGACCATCGATCAATTGCGCTCTGCTGGTTCCATTCCCGGCCTTGACGTCGACACATCCGTCGCCGCAAGGATTGACGTTCCAATCGGTGACATATTTCTGGCCGGCTGGGCTGGTCTCGGTGAGGACGTAGTGGCCGATCATCTCCGGAGCGCCGGACGCCGAAGGGGTCGTCAGGCCCGCAGCCACGGCGGCCAAGGTCGCGAGTGGGGCAATCGCGTGGGTGATGTCCATGTTTCGGTTTTACTCGCTTGCCCACCTCGTAAGGTGACCGTATGCAAAAGGCTCGACTCATTGACCACCTCCGGCAGATCGCGTCGCTGGTGGTCACGGCGGTAACGGCCCTGTCCACCCTCAACGCCTATCGACCGCTGGCGCGCACCGGCTACCTGTCGCTGTTCTCGTGGATGTTCGGCCTCGTCGTCACCGAACTACCGCTGCAGACCATGGCCAGCCAGCTCGGCGGGCTGGCGTTGACATCCCGCCGCCTGACCCGGCCGGTGCGAACCCTCGCGTGGATCACAGCGACGATCTCGGCGCTGGGCCTGCTGAACTTCAGCCGTTCCGGCCACCAGGCCAACGTGCCGCTCAGCAAGGCGCTGGACGACGGCCTGGGGCCCTCCAGACGCACCGACTCCGAGGGCCTGTGGCGCAAGCCCACCGGCGCCGGCAGCGCCAAGACGCCCGGGCTGCTGCGCATGATGCGGGTCTACCGCGACTACGCCCACGACTCCAACATCAGCTACGGCGAATTCGGCAGCGCCAACCACCTGGACATCTGGCGGCGGCCCGACCTCGACCTGAGTGGCAAGGCGCCGGTGCTCTTCCAGATCCCGGGCGGCGCCTGGACGACGGGAAACAAACGCGGACAAGCGCATCCGCTGATGAGTCACCTCGCCGAACGCGGCTGGATCTGCGTGGCGATCAACTATCGGCACAGCCCCCGCAACACCTGGCCCGCCCACATCGTCGACGTCAAACGCGCCCTCACCTGGGTCAAAGCCAACATCGCCGACTGCGGCGGCGACCCGAACTTCATCGCCATCACCGGGGGTTCGGCCGGCGGCCACCTGTCGGCGCTGGCGGCGCTGACGCCCAACGACCCGCAATTCCAGCCCGGATTCGAGGACGCCGACACCAAAGTGCAAGCGGCCGTGCCGTTTTACGGGATCTATGACTTTACCCGCCTCGACGACTCGCTGCACGCCATGATGCCGGGGCTGCTGATCAAATCCATCATCAAGCAGCGACCCGCCACGAACCTGCAGACGTTTATTGATGCGTCGCCCATCCATCACGTCAACGCCGACGCTCCCCCATTTTTCGTGCTGCACGGCCAAAACGACTCGCTGGCCTTCGTCGAGCAGGCGCGCGCATTCACGACCAAGCTGCGCGAAGTCAGCAACCGGCCCGTCGTGTACGCCGAATTGCCGTTGACCCAGCACGCTTTCGACATCTTCGGCTCGGCCCGCGCGGTACACGCCGCGGTCGCCGTCGAGCAATTCCTGGCCGAGGTGTACACGGCACAGCTGAAGGCCAATGTCGCCTAGCCGCTGAGTAATTGGGCCACCACGCCCGGGATCATGGCCTCCGGGTCGTCCTGAATCCCGACCGCGGTCAGCTCGCCGCCGATGGCAAGGGAGGCGACGCCGTGCACCAGCGACCAGAGCGGCGCGGCAGCCGAACGCGGGTTGCCGGCGTCGACGATCCCGGCCGCCTGGCACCTGGTGATCGCCTCGAGTAGGTCGCCGAACGCCCGGTCCGCGGCGACGCCCAGGCCCGGGTGGTCGGCCTTGGCGATCTCCGATCCGAACATCACCCGGTAGTGGTCCGGGTGGGCGATGGCCCAACGCACGTAGGCACGGCCCAGTTCGACCACCCGGGCCTTCGGGTCCGGCGCGGCCTCGGCGGCGGCGGCCAGCTCGGCGTGCAGGTCGCGGAAGCCCTGCTCGGCGACGGTGGCCAGCAGCTCGGCCTTGTCGGCGAAGTGCCGGTACGGGGCCGCGGCGCTGACGCCGGCGCGCCGCGCCGCCTCGGTCAGCGTGAAGCCCTTCGGCCCCTTCTCGGCCACCAGCGACAGCGCGGCGCTGGTCAGCGCCCGTTTGAGGTCGCCATGGTGGTAGCTGTCGCGCCGCACCGCGGTGGTTTTCCGTGCCATGTTGACGACATTAACATCGTGGTCTATGTTAATGCTATTCACATCAGCCGAAGGGACGCAGCCATGACCGTGACGACCGACCGCATCGGCAACCGCGACCGGCAGACGACCGCCGACCGCCTGGGCCAGGCGCTCGCGCAAGGTTATCTGGAATTGGACGAGTACGAGCAGCGCGTGCAACGGGTGTTCCAAACGCACACCGCCGGGGAGCTCACCGAAGTCGTCGCCGATCTGCCGCTCCACCGCCTCTGGCGCGCCGATCCCCGCCGTCGCGCCGCCAAAGCCGCCGCGGCCCGACTCGGGGTGCGCATTCACCTCGGCGCCTACCTCGCGATGACCGCCATCGTGCTCACCGTCTGGGCGGCGGTCGCGGTCACGAGCGGCGCCACGTACTTCTGGCCGATCTGGCCCATGCTCGGCGCGGCGATCGGCCTCGTCAGCCACGCCCTGGCCGTCCGGCCCATCACGAAACCGGCCTAACCGAGTATCGGGAAGCGCCGCTTGCGCGCCAGCTCGTCGAGGCCCTTCTGCATCAGGCCGCGCACGAGCGCATCGAGGTGCTCGACGTCGGGCGCCTCCCCGAATTCGGCGGTGACGTAAATCGGCTTCAACACCTCGGTGACGATCTTGGTGGGCAGCGGCACGTTGACCGGCGCCAGGACGCTCAGCCCAAATGGCCACCCGAAAGTAATCGGCAGGATGTCGGTTCGGAAGAACTTGCGCTCGAACTTGGTGAGCCGAAGCAGGCGCGATAGCCAGGTGCCGCGGCTGAGGTACAGCTGGCCCTCCTGCCCACCGATGGATACCGCGGGCACGATCGGCGCACCCGCCTCGATGGCCGTGGTCACGTAGCCGGTTCGGCCGCCGAAGTTGATGACGTTCTCCCGCATGCTGGGCCGGTACACGTCGAAATCCCCGCCGGGGAAGACCAACACGACGGCGCCCGAAGCCAATGCCTTCGCGGCGTTGTCGCGCGTGGCACGGATCACCCCGGTGCGGTTGAGGAATTCGCCGGCCGGCCCGGCGAATATCGTGTCGAACCCCAGCGCAAAGAGCGGGCGCTCATAACCGAATTTGTCGTAATAGTCGACGGCGAACACCGAGAGGTCGAACGAAATGAGGCCGCCGGAATGGTTGGAGACCACCAGCGATGCGCCGGGTGGGATGTTGTCCAGGCCGCGGACCTCGGAGCGGAAATAGCGCTTGACGATCGGCCGGGTCAGCGCGACGACGTGCTCGGTCAGGCCGCGATCCCATTTGTCGATGTCGCTCATTCACCGATTCTCGGCCGCCGACATAGCGGCCAATAGAGCATTTGGTCAGCTAAGACAACCGCGGCGCCGTCGGCGCGATCTTCTTTTTGCCCCGAAAACGTTTACTGCACCGTCACGTTCGCGGTGTATTTGCACGCGGGTTGGGTGTTCTTGCCTACGAAGCTCGTGTACGAGGTGCTGATCGTCGTCGTCCCCGGTTTCAGGGCCCTGAACGTCCACACCTCCGTGCCCGGTGCCCCCAGTGCGTCGGAGGTGGGCTGGACAAACTCGTGGCTGGTTTGCTTGACGATCGTCGAATCGCCGATCTTCGTGTCGATCGCCCACCGGTACGGGGTGGAGTAGTTCGAGCCCAGCTTCACCGTCAGCGTGTTGCCGACCGCCAGCGTGACGTTCTGGGTGATGGCGCTCTGCTTCAGCACGTCGCTCATGGGTACCTCGAGGGTCTTGTTGTTCGGCGGGTTCCTGGACCCGAACGCGCAGCCCACGGCAGTCCACGCGATGAGCACCGCGACTGCCAGGAGCAGCCTGGTCTTCACGAAATTCCCCCTTCAATTCCGCCACGAAAGGCCTCAGTACCTTAATATCCCAGCTTCGCCTTCGCGGTGACGGTGGGCGGCGAGACAACCGCACCGGTGCCTAAGATCCGCAGATGGCCATCTTGGTGGCGCGACTGCTCCTGGCGGGAATGTTCTCGGTCGCCGCGTTGACGAAGCTGTCAGATCGCGGCGGCGTGCGGGAGGCGATGACGGCATTCGGAGTGCCAAGGGCGGCTGCGACATTCGCGGGATCGGCACTGATCGCGGGCGAGTTCGCCATCGCGGCGCTCCTGGTGGCGGAGCCGCGAATCGGCGCGGTGGCCGCGTTGGTCGCGCTCGCGGGGCTCAGCGCGGTCGCGCTGGTGAGCCTCGCGCGTGGCCGGCGCCTGAAGTGTCATTGCTTTGGGCGGCTGTCCGCCGGGCCGCTGGGATGGCCGGCCCTGGCCCGGAACGGATGCTTCGCGGCGCCGGCCGCATGGGTGGCCGGTGGCGGTGGCTTCGGTTGGCCCCTAACAGCTTTCGCGATGATCATGCTCGGGCTGTGGCTCGGCCCCGCGTCACCATCGCCCTGGTCAACGGCGGCCCCGCCGGCCCCGGCGTGCCGATGGAGCTCATCGACGAGCCGCGGGCGTCGTTTGCGGCCTACGGCATCACCGCCACGCCCAGCGCGGTGCTCATCGACCAGGGTCGCAGGAACAGCCTGCCCAGCAACGTCGACGCCTTCGAGGTCGACGGCGCCTGGTTGTGCAACCAGACCTTTGCGTTGTGCACGACCGCGCCGTGCGTGCCGTCGCCCACCGATCCCGGTGTCTCGGTGTGCGACTGCGTGGTCGTCAACGGCTACTCGGTCGGATTCCGCAATTGCAACGACCGCGCACAGTCGGGCAACAAGGTGCGATCGGCGTTCTCCACGGTCAACGTCAACGAGAATTTCGGTGTGCTGAGCTGCCCGTCCGGGGTGCCGTGGGCCAACTGCCTCGACGTCGAATGCGAGATCGATCCCACCAACCCCGCGGTGGCCAAGTGCCAATGCCTGATGGTCACGACCGGCGAGTCGCGGACCTTCGCCGGCGGCTGCCAAATCGCCACCTGCACGTCGACCATCTGGTCGGCCGCCACCCCGGACCTGCCGGCCACGGCCCAGTACCGCAAGGGGATGAGCCAGATCGGTCAGCCCGTCAACTTTCCGAAGACCTGTCCCGCGACGCATTCCTAGCTCGGCGGTTTGGGGCGCGCTGCGACTGCTCGTGAGGTGGCACTGCACCCGACTCCCGGATTTGGTAGCGCATGCGCCACCGCTTTTGAGATTCGCCTGGCACCCCGGACACGGCGTTGAGCCCCTGACCCGCGCACCGCGCAAACCCGGTGGGTCCGGCAGGATGGGCTGGTGTTTGGCCTCGTCCTCGTCGTCGCGCTCGTCTCCACCGTCATCCTGGGGACGGTCATCGGCCGGCGCTACCGCGTGGGCCCCCCGGTGCTGCTCATCCTGCTGGGCGCGCTGCTGGGTCTGATTCCCCACTTCGGCAACGTCAAGATCGACGGCGAGATCGTGCTGCTGCTGTTCCTGCCCGCGATCCTCTACTGGGAAGGGCTCAATACCAGCTTCCGCGAGATCCGGGCGAACGCGCGCATCATCATTTTCCTCAGCATCGCCCTGGTGATCGCCACCGCGGCGGCGGTGTCGTGGACGGCGCGAGCGCTGGGCATGGACCCCCACGCGGCGGGCGTCCTGGGCGCCGTGCTCTCTCCCACCGACGCCGCCGCGGTGGCCGGCCTCGCCAAAAAGCTTCCGCGCCGGTCGCTGACCGTGCTGAAGGCCGAGAGCCTCATCAACGACGGCACCGCGCTGGTGCTGTTCGCCGTCAGCGTCCACGTCGCGATCGGCGGGGCCTCGATCAGCCCGCTCCAGGTCACCGGCCGGTTCGTCCTTTCCTACCTCGGCGGCATCGCCGCCGGGCTGCTGGTCGGCGGATTAGCGACGCTGGCCCGCAAACGCATCGACGCCCCGCAAGAGGAGGGGGCCCTGAGCCTGCTGACGCCGTTCGCGGCGTTCCTGCTGGCCCAGGCGTTCGACTGCAGCGGCGTGGTCGCGGTGATGGTGTCGGCCCTGGTGCTCGCCTACGCCGGCCCGGTGGTGATCCGGGCGCGCTCCCGCCTCACCGCCTTTGGGTTTTGGGACATCGCGACGTTCCTGCTCAACGGCTCGCTATGGGTGTTCGTCGGAGTCCAGATCCCGGGCGCGCTGCGCGGTATCGCCCACGTCGATGGCGGGCTTCGCCACGCCGCCTACCTCGCCCTCGCCATCACCGGCGTCGTGATCGCCTCCCGGATCCTGTGGGGCGAAATCACCACCGTCCTGATACGAGTCGTCGACCGCCGCCAGGCTCAGCGCGAACGCCGCGTCAGCTGGCGTCAGCGTTTCGTCACCGTGTGGGCGGGATTCCGCGGGGCCGTGTCGCTGGCCGCGGCGCTGGCCGTCCCGACGGTCACGCTCAGCGGCGCGCCGTTCCCGGACCGCAGCCTGCTCATCTTCATCGTGGTCGTCGTCATCCTGGTGACCGTCCTGGTGCAGGGCACCACCCTGCCGGCGGTAGTCCGCTGGGCCAAGATGCCCGACGACGTGTCCTACGTCCAGGAATTGGAACTGGCCCGAACCCGCGGCGTTCAGGCCGCGCTCGACGCGCTGCCCGCGGTCGCCGACGAGGTCGGCATCGGCGACGATCTGCGGCGGCGCCTGCAGAAGGAATACGAGGAAAAGGCCGCGCTCGCGAAGGCCACCGAGGACGGTTCGCCGTACAGCCGCCTGCTCAAGGGCAAGGAGAAGGTCCGGCGGGTGCGGCTCGGCGTGCTCGAACACAAGCGCCGCGAAATCACCGCCCTGCGAAACCAAAACCTCATCGACGACATCGTGCTGCGCGAGCTGCAAAACGAGATGGACCTCGAGGAAGTGCAGCTCCTCGACGCCGCCGACGACGAGTAGGGCGATTGATGTTGCAGACGGTCGCCATCCGCGGGTACCGCTCGCTGCGCGAGGTGATCGTGCCGCTGGGCGGGCTGTCCATCGTCACCGGGGCCAACGGCGCCGGGAAGTCGTCGCTCTACCGCGCGCTGCGGCTGCTGGCCGATTGCGGCCGCGGCGAGGTAATCGGCTCGCTCGCCCGCGAAGGCGGGCTGCAATCGGTGCTTTGGGCCGGCCCCGAACAGCTGACCGGCGCCCGGCGCACGGGCAAGGCGCAGGCGACCGTGCGCACCCGGCCGGTGTCGCTCGAATTGAGCTTCGCCGCAGACGATTTCGGCTATCTCGTCGACCTCGGCATTCCGCAGTCGGCCGGGCCCGGCTCGGCCTTCGCCCGCGATCCCGGGATCAAGCGGGAAGCGGTGTTCGCGGGCCCGGTGCTGCCTTCGACGACCTGAGCCGCTTCGTCGCCGACGCGTTCGAGGGCGCGACGCTCTCGGTCGCCGTTCATGACGGGCTGTTCGACCTTCAGCTGAAACAGCGCGGCATGCTGCGCCCGCTGCGGGCGGCCGAATTGTCGGACGGCACATTGCGATTCCTGCTGTGGGCCGCCGCGTTGCTCAGCCCGCAGGCGCCCTCGCTGATGGTGGTCAACGAGCCCGAAACTTCCCTGCACCCGGACCTGGTGCGACCGCTCGCGTCGCTGATCCGCGCCGCCGCCGCCCAGACTCAGGTCGTGGTGGTCACGCATTCCCGCGCCCTGGCCGAGGCCGCCGGCGACGAGGCCGTCGAAATCGAGCTCTACAAGGAGTGGGGCGAGACGCGCATCGCCGGCCAGGACCTGCTGACCACGCCGCGCTGGGACTGGGGCAAACGCTAGAACTTGCCCGTCAGGCAATCTTGCCCACCGTGCAACTTTGGCGTACGTTGGTGCCCGTGACCGACCAGCCGCCCGGACTGCGCGAGCGCAAGAAGGCCGACACCCGGCGCGCGCTCAGCGACGCCGCGCTGCAGCTGGCGTTCGAGCGCGGGCTGGAAAACGTCACGCGCGACGAGATCGCCGGCCTGGCCGGGGTTTCGCTGCGCACCTTCAGCAACTACTTCGGCGGTAAGTACGAAGCGTTGGCCTACCGGCAGACCGAACGGATGCGCCGCGGCGTCGCGATGCTTCGGCAGCGCCCCGCCGACGAACCGCTGTGGACGGCACTCATGCATGCGGTGCTCAAACCCCTGGAAGAGGATTTCGACGATTTCTACGGCGACGAGAATCAACTGCCGAGCCGCAGGGAGCTTGTCGAAGTCCGCAAGCTGCTGATGAACTCGCAGGTGCGTAACGCCTTGCCGCAGCAGCTTTTTGACGAGCTAATCGAGGTAATCGCCGAACGCACCGGCACCGACCCGGAGCGCGACCTGTACCCGTGGCTGGTGGTGGCCGTCGTGCGCGCCGTCGGCGACGCGGCGGCCGAGGCCTACGTGCGGGCGGACCCGCCGGTGGCCATCACGGAGTTGGTCCGCGACGGCTTCGCCGCCGTCGCCGCGGGCCTGCCCGAACCCAGCAAACGCAAGGAGCCACAGCATGACTGACGAACACGCCGGCATCGTCATCTCCGGCGCCGGGCCCAACGGGCTGATGCTCGCCTGCGAGCTGGCGCTGGCCGGCATCCGGCCCGTCGTGCTGGACGCATTGCCCGGACCCAGCCCCGAGCCCAAGGCCAACGGCCTTGTCGGGCAGGTGGTTCGGATGCTCGACATGCGCGGCCTGTATCAAGTGTTCACCGGAGACCCCAACCCGCCACGACCCGTCTACGGGTGGATCTTCGCCGCCATGACGCTGAACTTCCCGGACATGCCCGACAACCCGATGTACGCGCTGCCCATCCAACAGCCGCGAGTGGTGCGGCTGCTGGAGAAGCGGGCGCGCGACCTCGGGGTGGACCTGCGCTGGGGACACGAACTCACCGGCCTGCGCCGGGAGCCGAAATCCGTTGAGCTGACGGTATCGTCGCCGGAGGGCGAGTACCGCATCGCCGCCGGGTATCTGGTGGGCGCCGACGGCGGCCGCAGCCTGGTGCGCAAGACCGTGGGCATCGACTTCCCCGGCACCACCTCCGACCTGGTGGGCCGGCTCGCACACGTGCACATCCCCGACGGACTCCGCCGCGCCGACGGCGGCCTCGACGTCCCCGGATTCGGCCGGATCGCGTTCGGCCACAACCGGTTCGACCGCGGCGGCGTCATCTTCGCCGAGTTCGAACCCGGCCGGTCGCTGTTCGGCACCTTCGAATTCTCGCCCCCGGTCGAGGACACACCGATGAGCCTGGACGAACTGCGCGCCAGCGCACGCCGGGTGCTCGGCGTCGACGTCCCCCTCGAGGAACCGAAAGGCCCGGGGCCGCACGCCCTGGAAACTCGCGGCCCACCTCAACGGCTGGGCGCCCGCGGGACTGCTCGACACCTACGAGTCCGAACGCCACCCCGTGGGCGAACGGGTCATGATGCACTCGCAGGCGCAGACCGCGCTGGTGTCGCCGGGTCCGGAAGTCGCCGCGCTGCGAGCGCTCATGGGCGAGCTCTTCGCGATTCCCGACGTCTCCCGGCACATGGCGAGGCTGCTGGCCGGCAACGACGTGCGGTACGACGTCGGCGACGACCACCCGCTGTCGGGCCGGCCGGTGCCCGAGTTGACCCTCGGGGACGGCCGGCGCGTCGCCGAGCTGCTCCACGACGCCCGCCCGGTCCTGCTCGATTTCGACGGCGGCGCCGGCGAAACGGCGCGCGGATGGGCCGATCGCGTCGACGTCATCGAGGCGGCCACCGCCGAGCGGCCCGCCGCGGCGCTGCTGTTGCGGCCGGACGGCTACGTCGCCTGGGCGGCCGACGCATTCGGGGCGGACGAGGAAACGGGCCTGCGCGCCGCGCTGGGGCGCTGGTTCGGTCCCGAGTCGAGCGGATAGCCGCGCCAGCGACCAGACTGGGCTGCGTGGCCCCCACGAATCCCGGTGCACCGGTGCGCAGCGCGCAGAAGATCGTCGACGTGCTCTCCGCGCAGGGCGTCGAGTACGTCTTCGGCGTGCCCGGAGCCAAGATCGACGCCGTCTACGACGCCCTGGTCGACGGCGGCCCAAGGCTGGTGGTGTGCCGCCACGAACAAAACGCGGCGTTCATGGCGGGGGCGATCGGTCGCCTCACCGGCAACCCGGGGGTGGTGCTGGTGACGTCCGGTCCGGGCACCACCAACCTGGCGACCGGCCTGCTCACCGCGACCACCGAACAGGATCCGGTGGTCGCGCTGTGTGGCGCGGTGCGCCGCGAGGACCGGCTCAAGCGCACCCATCAGTCGATGGACGCCGCCGCGATGCTCCGGACGGTCACCAAGTTCACCGGCGAGATCAACGACCCGGACAACGCCGTCGAGGCCACCGTCGGCGCGTTCCGCGCCGCGGCCAGCGAGCCGCGCGGTGCGGCCGCCGTCGTCCTGCCCGCCGACGTTCTGGCCGCTCCGACGACGGCGGGCATCACCGCCCGGCTGCCGATCCCGCCGCTGGGGGCCGCCCCGGCCCACGCCGTCGACCGGGCGGGCGAGCTCATCCGCGCCGCGCGCCGGCCGGCGCTGCTGGTCGGCATCCGCGGCGCCGACCCGGACAGCTGCGCGGCGCTGCGCTCCCTGGTCGCCGCGACCGGGCTGCCCGTCGTGGAAACCTTCCAGGCCGCGGGGGTGATCTCCCGCGCGCTCGAGGATCACTTCCTCGGCCGGGTGGGCCTGTTCCGCAACCAGCCCGGCGACGTCATCCTCGACCACGCCGACGTGCTCGTAACCATCGGCTACGACTCCGTGGAATACGACCCGGTGCAGTGGAACAACGACCCGAAGCTTCAAGGGCGCACCATCGTGCACATCGACGCGGTGCCCGCCGACATCGACAACCACTATCAGCCGACGCTGGAACTGCTCGGCAACGTCGCGGCGACGCTCACCGCACTGACCGGCAGCCTCGCCCGCCTCACCCTCACCACCGATTACCAGCACCAGATCGCCGAGCAGCGAAAAGCGTTGGCAGACATAGACACCGCCGCACGCAACAATGCGCCCCGCGGTCCCGGGCTCAATCCCGTCGCCGTCGTGCTGCGCCTGCGCGACGAACTCGACGACACCGCCACCATCGCCTGCGACATCGGCTCGGTCTACATCTACATGGCGCGCCACTTCCGCGTCTACGAACCCAGGCGGCTGCTGTTTTCCAACGGACAGCAGACCCTGGGCGTGGCGCTGCCCTGGGCGATGGCCGCCTGCCTGGTGCGTCCCGGCACCCCCGTGGTATCGGTTTCCGGGGATGGCGGATTCCTGTTCTCCGCCCAGGAACTCTCGACCGCGGCCCATCTGGGGCTGACGTTCACCCACATCGTCTTCCGCGACAACAGCTACGACATGGTGGGCTTCCAGGAGGTCCTGAAGTACCGGCGCAAGTCCGGCGTGCAACTCGCCGACTACGACATCGTCAGCTACGCGGCCGCTTTCGGCGCCCGCGGCTACCGGGTAAAGACCTTGGACGAGTTCAGTGCCACCCTGCGCCAAGCGCTGGCCGAGGACGGCCCCTCGCTGATCGACGTCCCGGTGGACTACAGCCGCAACACCGACCTCGCCGGGCAACTGCACGACGACCCCTTCGAATGAGACGGGAAACATGAGCAACGCGCACGAGCGGTTCCGTCATTGGGCCACAACGATTCTCAGTCACCATCACCATGACGACGAGGTGTATCAGTTCTCCACGATCAGCGCCCTGCTCGACGGCGTCTACGACGGCGACGCCACCGTCGCCGACATCCTGCGCCACGGCGACTTCGGCCTGGGCACCTTCAACCACCTCGACGGCGAAATGGTCATCCTCGACGGCGTCTGCTACCGGCTGCGCGCGGACGGCAGCGCCGGCCGGGCGGCGCCGACCGACCGCACCCCGTTCGCGGCGGTCACGCGATTCCACACCGACTTCGAGATCCCGGTCCAGACCCGCACCGGACGAGCCGAGGTGACCGGAGCGATCGACCGCCGAATCCAAAGCCCCAACCTGATTTACGCGATCAAGATCACCGGGCGCTTCGCCGAACTGCACACCCGCACGGTGATGGCGCAGAAGCCGCCCTATCCCCCATTGACACAGGCGACAGAAGACCAGGCCGAGACCGTGTTCACCGACGTGCCGGGCACGGTGGTCGGGTTCCGCACCCCGGACTTCGAACAGGGCATCTCCGTGGCGGGATACCACCTGCACTTCCTGAATGAGGATCGCACCGCCGGCGGGCACGTCCTCGACTTCAGCCTCGAGCACGGAACGGTCGCGGTCAGCGGCGCTTCGCAACTGCACCTGAGCCTGCCCACCTCCGGTGCGTTCCTCGGTGCGCGGCTGTCCGGCGACGACCTCGCCGAGCGGATCGGCAAAGCCGAAGGGCCCAAAGACGGTTGACGACTCACCAGCCAATCTGTTTGCGACACAGGGACTCCAAGAATGGCGGACACTCCTTGAGGCACAAGTAGTTTGGATACGCCGTACCCGCCCCTTTGACGCACGATCGAAATTCCTGCCAGCCGCTGTACTCCAGATACGCCAAGGAAGCGAGAAGGGTCGCGGGCACGACGGCCGCCAAGAGCCCGAGCGCGACACCGGCGAGCGCGACGCCGCCTCCGGTGGCATTGCCGCGCTTGACTCGCCGACGCGCGACAACGCCGGTCCACACGGCGATCACGCCGAGGATGACGGCGGCCGCCGCGGCCAGCACGTAGACGACGCTCTGCGTCGCCTCGATGCCGGAGCCGGCGGCGAGCTCAACCGACCAGAAGGCCGCGAGGGCAACAACCGCCACGGCCAGCGACACGAAGCTCAATTTGGATGTCATTTGATGGCCGATTATGGCGTGTCGCCTGGCGTCGAGCAGTGGAAATTCACAGATTGTTCAGGCACGCGTAGGCTCCCCATCGATGACTGCACATGCGCGCCGCGTGTTCTCGCGGTATGCGCGTTGTACAGGTCGCCAACTTCTACGGCCCTCGCTCCGGCGGCCTGCGCACCGCGGTGGACCGGCTCGGCGCGGAATACTGCGCCACCGGGCACGAGGTGTTCCTCATCGTCCCCGGCCGCAGCCCCGAACGTACCCGGCTGCCCACCGGCGTGGTGCGAATCACGATGCCCGCCCGGTTGATTCCCTGCACCGGAGGCTACCGCGCCGTGATGCCGGGGCCGGTCAAGGCGCTGCTGAAAGCGCTCAAACCCGACGCGTTGGAGGTGTCCGACCGGCTCACGCTGAGGTCGCTGGGGCCGTGGGGCCGCGACTACGGCGCCAACACGGTGATGATCTCCCACGAACGGCTGGATCGCCTTGTGGGGCAGGTGCTTCCGCGTCGCAGCGCCGAGCGGTTCGCGGACTTCGCCAATCGCCGCACGGCCGCCAACTACGACACCGTGGTGTGCACGACGGCGTTCGCGCGCGAGGAGTTCGACCGGATCGGCGCGACGAATACCGTCACCGTCCCGTTGGGCGTGGATCTGCAGACGTTTCACCCGCGCCGGCACTCGTACCTGGTGCGGCGGCGCTGGGCCGCCCCGCAACAGATCCTGCTGGTTCACTGCGGCCGGCTATCGGTGGAAAAGCGCGTCGACCGCAGCATCGACGCGCTCGGCGCGCTGTGCCATGCCGGTGTCGACGCTCGGCTGGTCGTCGTGGGCGAGGGGCCGCTGCGGGCCCGGCTGGAAAGGCAGGCCTCCCGGCTTCCGATCGACTTCACCGGCTTCATCAATGACCGGCATACCGTCGCGGGGCTGCTGGCCACCGCCGACGTGACGCTGGCGCCCGGGCCGCACGAGACGTTCGGGCTGGCCGCGCTCGAATCGCTGGCCTGCGGAACGCCTGCGGTGGTGTCGCGCACGTCGGCGCTGACCGAGATCGTCACGCCCGACAGCGGCGCCCTGGCCGACAACGACCCGTTCGCCATCGCCTGGGCGGTCGGCGCGGTCGTCGGCCGGCCCGAACACCACCGCCGCAGCTCCGCCCGGCGCCGCGCGGAGAACTTCACCTGGGAACGGGCCGCCGCCGGCATGCTGGCGTCGCTGCGGACCACCGGTTCCCGGCGGAGCGCCTAGTCAATAGGCCTTCGGCAGCGCCGCGACCATCGCCTCGACCTGCGCGCGCGTCAGCGTGGTGATGCTTCCGTCGGCCAGCCCGAGGATGCGGTCGGCGGCGAGCCCGTGCAGCCTGAATCGCGTTGTCAGAGAGTCGATTGCCCGCTCCCGGGACGACTCGTCGGGGGCCTGCAACACCGCCAGGATGTTCGTGTTCGTCCGCGCCGCGAGGCCATAGATCATGTCGGCGACGCCCTCGGGATCGAACGTGTCGAAGACGCCCTCGGCGACGCCGTCGGATATCAGCCGCGTCAGCAGGGGCAGGAACAACGCTTCCTCGACGGCCTGGATCCGCGCGTACAGCTGGGCATTGTCCGGGCGCAGCAACGACACCATCGCGGCCAGCTGCTCGGGCCCCCCCGCCTTCATATTCATGTCAACGCTGGTCCGCAAGGCCGCGTTGAGCCGGGCCAACGCGTCGCCGCCGCACGCGGCGACGGCGTCGCCCACGGCGGTGAACGCTTCGCCCGCGCTGCGCTCGACCAATGCGGTGATCAGCGCTTCCTTGGACGGAAACCAGTGGTAGAAGGCGCCTTTGGAGACCCCGGCGTCGGCGATCAGGTCGTTGAGGCTGACGTTGTCGTAACCGTCGCGCAGGAATAACACGGCCGCCCGGTCGAGCAGCTCCGCCCGGCGGATGTCGGGGTGCTTAACTACCCGCGGCATGCCGGCGATCGTCGGTCGGGTGTTCCGGCTTCCAGCCGACGTAGGTCAGGTAGAGGCCGGCCGAGGCGAGGCAGGCGAACAGCACCCAGATCACGGCCGACGCACCCGAGCTGTAGATGGCGTCGCCGGCCGCGTCGTAGGCCCGGGGAACGGTCAGCAGGAGCAGGCCGCGTATCAGGAAGAACCACCCGATGACCGAAACGATGATCGCCGAAGGGCTGCGCCAATACTGGTGAAACGCGATGATGAAAAGGCCGGCCGCCAAAAGAATGGCGCCGTAGAGCCACGGCCACATCGGGTTGGCCTTGAATTCGTTGAACAGTTCCTCCATGTACTGCCCGCGCACCGCGACGGTGGTCGGCACGATGGTGAGGAACGGTCCCATCACCCGGGCGAACATGCGGGTGCGGATCTGTGACTGCTCTGAGCCGCTCATTGCTCTACCTCCGTGGTCGCCCACGAAGTATAAGCAGACCGGTGGTCGGTATACCAGACCACCGGTCGGTCGCGGCCGGGCCTGTTAGCCGCCGGGCTTGTTGGGACTGTGCTTGCCCGGGCAGTAATCCGCGGTCGCGGCGCCGATGAACGTCTCGGCCTGCGCCTGGGTCAGCTTGTGCGATCCCGTCAGCTGGTCGATCTCGTCCTTCTGGGTGTAGCCGGCTTCGAGGTCCTGACACATCACGTGCGCCATGTTCACGGCCTGGGCCGGCGAACCCAGGTTGATGCCGTGCGACGTGAGGTAGTCGGCGAAGTCCTGGTCCGTCTGGTCGGCGTGCGCGACGGCGGGCACCCACATGACTGCCAGCAGAGCGCCGAAGGCGCACGCGGAGATTTTCTTTTTCATTTCCCCATCACTTTCAAAGCTTCGACGCCCAATATAACGAATGGTCGCGCGCGAACGGGTCGGTGGTCAATAGCCCGCCGGCGCAACGCCCCTCGCAAGCCAAAGTTCAATCCGCCGTTCAGTTTTAGTTCCGAATGAGTTTAATTCCGGGCGCCCGGCCGGCCTCGTTTCCGAAACAAGAGTTCACCTCGAGTTCCGATGGCGTTCATCCCGCGGGCCGCGGCTAGGCTCACTGGAAACGGCAAGGAGGTGCGCCAGTGCGCGCGCGCGACGAGGTGCTGATCACGGCCACCGAGCTGGCCCGCCTGATCGACGCCGGCGACCCGCCGGCGATACTCGACGTCCGTTGGCGGCTCGACGATCCCGACGGCCGCGCGGCCTACCTCGGGGGCCACGTACCGGGCGCGGTGTATGTGTCGCTGGAAGACGAACTGAGCGATCACAGCGTGACCGGGCGCGGGCGTCACCCGCTGCCGTCCGGGCGCAAGCTGCAGGTGGCCGCGCGCCGATGGGGCGTCCGGCAGGCCGATTTGGTCGTGGTGTACGACGACTGGAATCGCGCCGGTTCCGCGCGGGCGTGGTGGGTGCTGACCGCGGCCGGCCTGGAGGAGGTGCGCATCCTGGACGGCGGCCTGCCCGCGTGGCGCTCGAGCGGAGGGAACCTCGAGACGTGCCCGGTCCACCCGCGGGCCGGGAATGTGACTGTGCCGCACGATGATCTGTACACCGGCGCTCGGGCCACGCTGACGGCCGAGCAAACCGGCGATGTGGCGCTGCTGGACGCGCGCGCACCGGAACGCTTCCGCGGCGACGTCGAACCGCTGGACCCCGTCGCCGGTCACATCCCCGGCGCCGAGAACCTGCCCAGCGGCGCCGTTCTGTCGCAGGACGGCACCTTCATCGGCGATAAGGCCCTGAGCCGATTGCTGTCCGACCATGGCGTCGATGGAGACGGCCGCGTGGGCGTCTATTGCGGCTCGGGGGTCACCGCGGCCGTCACCATCGCCGCGCTCGCCGCGACGGGTCGGGAAGCCGCGCTGTATCCGGGGTCGTGGTCGGAGTGGTGTTCGGATCCGACCCGGCCGGTTGGTCGCGGCACCGAATAGCCTGCGCGCGCAGACAACTCAGATGCCGGTGCAGCTCTGCAGGAAGGCCGCGGCCACCCGGGCGGCGTTCTTCGCCGCGATCCGCCTGTAGAAGAAGAACTCGAACGGGAAGCCCGGCAGGTGCAGCGGGTCGCCGGCCCCATCCGAAATGCCGCGGATTCCGAGGAAGGGCACCCCGTGCGCGTCGGCGACCGCCTGCACCGCCGCCGACTCCATGTCCGTCGCGTCGAAGGCGGGGTTCGACATCGACGCGATGTTCAGGTTGCCGATCAGAGCCTTCCGCAGCCAGGGCCCGGCCGCCGCAAAGAAGTTGCCCGTGTAGAACAGTGAGCGATCCGGCGCGCCGCGGGGTTGACATCCGAAAACGTCGCCGCCGTTGGGGATGCACGGAAACGCCTGGCCGTTGTTGTTGTCGGAGCTGACCCCGTCGCCACCGACCACCAGCCGTGGCCGGCGCTTCAGATCGACCAGCTTGACGCGCGGGGCTTTGTTGCGCAGGTAATTAACGCCTTCCAGCTCGACGCTCAGCGCTTGCGCCGCGGCCAGCAAGCCGGGATCGACCGGGTGAAACGTCGCGCCGTTGTCCAGGGACCAGCGGGCCGGCACGGTGACGTCCCCGATGCCGACGCGTGCACCGCCGCCGGCGACACCCGAGAACAGCACCGCGCCAATCGAACCCGATGACGCGCACGTGAAACGGGCGAAGGCGGTCCGGGCGGTCTCGGTCGCGTTCACCAGGCCGATGCCGGTCATCGCCACGATCACCTTCGTGTCGCCGATCGAGCCGAGGTAAAAGCGCCGACGGCCGGCCCGCGCCACCGGGTGGCGATCCAGCGTGGCGTGGGACAGCACCGCGTCGGCTTCGGCAGGGAAGGCCGACAGCACCAGCGTCCGCTGTTCGCACGATTTTCTGTCGGTCATGAATCCCGACACTCGCTAACTTATCGACGTGGCCAATGTGATGGCTTGATTTTCGCGCACGCCCTTCAGCTGTAAATATCCGATCCCTTTTCTGCAATTTGGTCTCGCAATTCGCGCTAGTCTCAGCGGCGTGCTCGAAGTGATCGATAAGGGGCCTGCCGGCGATTCCGAGAAAACGCCGTTGGTCTTCGTCCACGGTGCCTGGCATGGAGCCTGGTGCTGGGACGAGCATTTCCTGGACTTTTTCGCCGCAAAGGGCTATCGATCACTGGCGGTGAGCCTGCGCGGCCATGGCAACAGCCCCGCACCAAGCAGCAAGCGGTTCTGTTCGATCGCGGACTTCGTCGACGACGTCGCCTCCGTCGCCGACGGGCTGCCCATGCGACCGATCGTGATTGGGCATTCCATGGGCGGCTTCGTGGTGCAGAAGTACCTGGAGTCGCACGACGCTCCGGCCGCCGCCCTGCTCGCCTCGGTACCCCCGAGCGGGATCGCCCGATTCTTTTTGCACCGGTTCCAGCGGCACCCGTGGCTGACCGCGCGGAGCCTGGCCATGGGCAAGTCGTTGCCGAGCGTTGGCGGCACCCCGGAATTGACCCGCGAAACGTTCTTGTCCGAGGCGATTCCGCACGCCGACGTGGCGCGCTACACCGGGCTGCTCGACGAGGAGTACGTGTCGAAATTCGTGCTCGACATGCTGTTGCTGAACCTGCCCAAGCCCCACCTCATCACCACCCCGCTGTTGGTCCTGGGCGCCGAGGACGACATCGTCTTCACTCAGCAGGAAGTTCGCGCGACCGCGGCCGCATACCGAACCGAGGCCGAACTCTTCCCGGGAATGGCCCATGACATGATGCTCGAGCCCGGGTGGGCCGCCGTGGCCGAGCGGATCCACGCCTGGCTCGAAACCCGCTGTCCCACAACGCTGCCGCGATGACGGGCCGGCTCGACGGCAAGGCCGCGATCATCACCGGGGCGAGCAGCGGGCTGGGCCCGGTGATGGGCTCGCTGTTCGTCGCGGAGGGCGCCCGGGTGCTGCTGGCCGCGCGGCGCGAGGAGCTGGTCCGCGACGCCGCTCAGGTGGCCGGTTCTGGAGCGATCGCGATGCGCGCGGACGTGACCAACGAGCATGACGTCGCGGCCATGGTGGCGAGGGCGGTCGACGAGTTCGGCCACGTCGACATCCTGTGCAACAACGCCGCGGCGCCCGGGCAGGACCGTTGGATCTGGGAGCAGACGCTGGACAACTGGAACGCCACCTTCGCCATCGACGTCACCGCGGCCATGCTGTGCACCCGCGAGGTGCTCAACCGGTCGATGCTGCAACGCCGCCGCGGTGTCATCCTCAACTTCTCCTCCACGGCCGGCTACTCCGGCATCGTCCGCAAGACCCACTACGTCACCGCCAAGGCGTCGCTGCGGGCGTTCACCAAAGCCGTTGCGCTCGAGGTCGGCCCGTACGGCATCCGGTGCAACTGCATCGTGCCCGGCGCCATCGACACCGAGCTGTTTCGCAATTGGGTGCAACGCACTGCCGACGAGCAGGGCCTCGACTTCGAGACCGTTCGCGGCAGGTCCCTCAAAGGCGTGCCATTGCAGGACATTTCGACCCCCGAGGACGTCGCCAACCTGGCGTTGTTCCTGGCCGGCGACGAGAGCCGAACCATCACCGGGCAATCGATTCCCGTGGACGCCGGCGGGTACATGCAGGGATGAGCCCCGGACACCCGAAACTCTCGGTCGCCACGCCCGTGGTCACCATGTTCCCCCGGGCCAGCGCCGACTGGGAGAAGACCGCCTCCATCGAGGAGCTGGCCCAGATCGCCGAGGCCGCGGACCGACTCGGCTATCACCACCTGACGTGCAGCGAACACATCGCGCTGCCCGCCGCCGAACAGCACCGCCGCGGCGCCCGCTATTGGGATCCGCTGGCCACCTTCGGCTACCTCGCGGCGCGTACCCGACGGATCCGGTTGGCCACCAATGTGCTGGTGCTCGGGTACCACCATCCGCTCGAGATCGCCAAGCGCTACGGCACCCTGGACAAAGTCAGCAACGGCAGGCTCATCCTCGGCGTCGGCGTCGGCAGCCTCAAAGAGGAGTTCGAGCTCATCGGCGCCCCGTTCGACGACCGCGGGCCGCGCGGCGACGACGCCCTGCGGGCGCTGCGCGCCTCGCTGTCGGCGCCCGAACCCTCCTACCACGGCGAGTTCTATTCGTTCGGCGGCGTGGTCGTCGACCCGTGCGCCGTCCAGGAACGCGTTCCCATCTGGATCGGGGGACGCACGCTGCGATCGCTGCGCCGCGCCGCGAGCCTGGCCGACGGCTGGGCGCCCTTCAACGTGGGCCTGCGGCAGGTCCGGGAGTGGTTGGGCCGCTTCGACATCGGGCCGGGATTCGAGGTCGTGCTGCCGCCCCCGGCGCCCCTGGACCCGATCGACGAGCCGGAACAAACCCGGGACATGATCGCCGAGACCGCGGCGCACGGCGCCACCATCCTCGCCGCGATTTTCACGCATACCTCGCTCCGGCATTACCTGGAAAATCTGCATGCGCTCGCCGAGTTGCATCTGTCTTGAGGGAAGGGCTCCCATGTCGAAGGCGCTTCGAGTGCTGTTCATCTTCCTGACGGGTTGTGCGGGCGTTGTGGTCGGCACGACCGTTTCGCCGGTCACCGCCACGAGCACGCCGGCCTGCGTCGGGTTGTCGATATGCCCGCCGCCTCCGCCGGATGCCGAAGGAAATCCCGGCTGCTACTACGCTGACGGCTGGCGCGATGCGTCGGGCGGCGGGATCGAGGTGTGGTACTTCCATGAGCCGCAGAACATTTCGAAGGCCGACACTGTGACGGCCCTGGTGCGCAAGAAGGATGGCACCAGCGAGTCCCAGGACGCCAACATCGAGCCCGGCCAACAAGTCCACCGCTTCGAATTTGCGGCCATCGACAAGTCCGCCGTTCAGGAGGTATTGCTGAGCACGGGCAACGGCCGCTGTTTCGTGATCGGGCCGGGCGCGTAATGCGAGTCAAGGCAGGCTTTTTCAGCCTCACGGCGCCAGCACCCGCCGACGATGACGGCAGCTACCTGCGGTGGCATCTGCTGGATCACATGCCCGAGCAATACCAACTGCCCGGGATCGTGTACGGGCTGCGGTGGATCGCCGACGGCGACTACCTCGAGCACCGCCTGGCGGCCGACGGGCCGTTGGGGCAGGTCGGCAACGCGGTGCACTACCTGGTCGGTGATCCCGTCGAGAAAACCTTCGAGGATTTCGTCGCCCTCGGCCGCACGCTGCGGGAGAACGGCCGCTTTCCGGTCACCCGTCCGTCGCTGCAAGTGGCCGGACTGCGCCTGCTGCAGTGGCGGGCCGCTCCGCACGCGCTCGTCTCCGCCGAGGTGGTGCCGTTTCGGCCGCACCGCGGGATCGTGCTGCTCATCGAGGAACCCACCCACGGCCGCCCGGACGAGTGGCTGCGATGGCTGCATGCCGAGCACTACCCGGCGCTGCTCGGCACGCCCGGCACCGCTGGCGCCTGGACGTTCGGTTCGAGCACCGGCTGGAGCCGCCTGCCCGTCGGCTGGCGGACGGACCACCAGTACATCACCGTCGTCTACCTCGACGGCGACCCGCTCACCACGGCCGACGCCCTGGCCCCCCTCATCGAAGAGCGGTGGCGGTCCGCCGCGGTGCGGCCCGTCTTCGCGGGACCGTTGCGAACCATGGTCAGCTGGGAGGCGTGGCCGTGCGAGCGGGCCCTATAGTCCTTCGTGACGACCTAGCGAAGGAAGTGTGATGACCAATCGACGGCTCGTTCTCGCCGCCGCCGGGCTCGCCTTGTTGGGGGGTGGCCTGCCGGCCTGCTCGAGCAAGGGTGGTCAGCCGTCTTCCGTCACGAGTTCGAGTGCGGTTCCGCCGACGACGACCGTCATGATGGACGGCAACAAGCACACCATGACCGCGGGCGTCGAGTGCAACAACTCCGCGGCGGTGCCGCCGGCCGAGTCGGGCGATCTGACCACCCACGTCAGCGTTCATGACGATTCGGCGTCGATAGCGTTGTCCATTTCGGACGAGAAGCCGCCCAGCGTCGACGGCTTTTCAATTTCGCTCAAGACGGGGTCCGGCCAGTATCAGCTGCCGTGGCAGGCGCCCCAGTCCGCAACCCAGGTACAAGCGACGAAGGACGGGAAGAGTTACACGATTACCGGGACGGGCCAGGGGGCGTCGCCGAATCAGGGGGACGTCCACCAGGTGACGTTCGGAATTCACGTGACGTGCCCGTGAGGGCGAAACTCGTTGCCGTCATGGGGCTTTCCTCTTCTGTCACTTGAGTCACCCGAGGAGAGCACCTGACTTTTTGTCCACCTCATAGCGACAACCGGTAGTCGCTACGAGGTGGACTCAACGGCATATCCACCGCTTCTTGTGACTCCTGGGACCAACCGGCCGGTTGTCGAACCGCGATCCCCTCTGACATGCTGGCAGCTTGGACATCTTCGCGGAGTGGCAAGACGGCGGGACGGAAGTTCGGTGGCGGTCGACCACCGCCGCCAACGACGGACAGCAAGTCACCGTGTTCAGCCGCCGTTGCGGGACACCCGGAACTCCCGCGCTGGTTCTCGTGCACGGCTTCCCGACGTCGAGCATCGACTTTTTCGCCCTCACCCGCGAACTCGGCAGCGAATTCGACATGTTCATGCTGGACTTCCCCGGCTACGGGTTGTCCGACAAGCCGCCGCCCCCCCACGTGTATTCGCTGTACGACGACGCGCGTCTGCTGGTCTACGCGATCACCCAGGTGTGGAAGCTGACCGAATTCCGCATGCTCACCCACGATCGCGGCAGCAGCGTCGGCATGATCGCGTTGGAGATGTTGGCTCCCCAGGACCCGCCCACACTGCCCGTCGACCTCATCCTGACAAACGCCAACATCTATCTTCCGCTGTCGAATCTCACCGTGTTCCAGACCGCCCTGCTCAACCCCGCAACCGGGCGAGACACCGCGGCGGCGACCACCCCGGAGATGCTCGCGGCGGGCCTGGGCGCCAGCACCTTCATGCCGCGGCGGACGTTGCAAGACCCCGAGATCGCGGCGCTGGCGAAGTGCTTCGCCCACAACGACGGAATCCGCGTGCTGCCGGACACGATCCAATATCTCAACGAGCGCGCCGCGGACGAAACCAGTTGGCTGGAGGCGCTTTCCAAGCTCAACGTCAACACCACGGTGGTGTGGGGCCTGCACGACAACGTCTCGCCGGTGCGCGTCCCCAACTACGTGTGGCAGACGTATCTCAAGACCAAGCCCGGCCGGAACCGCTACTGGCTGGTGCCCGGCGCGGATCATTACCTGCAGTGCGACGCCCCCGCGCAGCTGGCCCAGATCGTTCGCCTCACGGCTCGGGGTGGGGACATCCCGCTTCAGACGCTCGGGAACCAGCCCGACGGCGCCGTCCTGGTGGACAGCACCTCATAGGCCGCCGAGCAGTTGGCACTTCAAGGTGTCGGCCAGCCAGTCGCGGTATTTCGGTTGGCTCCACCGGCGGATACCGACCAGCGCGTGGTGCAGGCCGGGGTCGTTATAGACCCAGATGATGTCGCGGGCTGACGCGACGGATAGCCCAGGCCGCAATCCCCCTTTGCGGCCCAGCAGGGTCGCCATCTCCTTCGCCCCGGCCAGGCGCTGCCGGCTGAGTTCGGTCCACAGTTCGCCGACTTCCGGGTCGACTCCGGCGGCCGACCGCACCACCTCGTAGATGGCAGACACCCGCTGCTGGGCGTCGCTGAGCATGCCCGCGTATCCCGTGACGATCTCGGTGGGGTCGGCCATGGCGAATAGCTTGCGCGCTTCGGGACGTTCATGGAACGGGACCTGCTCGTCGTCGCCGACGATGGCCCGGTCGCACGCGGTTTTCAGCAGCCAGGGCTTGCCACCGGCGGCGGCGAACACGGTGGAACGCCCGACTCCCGCCTCCTCGGCGATCGCATCGATCGACGTGCCCCCGTAACCGCGTTCCACGAAGAGACGCGTGGCAGCGTCCAGCACCAGCCGGCGCGTGGCGGCGGCCTGCTCGGCACGCAACCGGGACTGATACGGGCTGCGCGAGGAATTCATCGGACTCCCAGTATGCCCCACCGGGCCGGTCGATCGGGAATTAATCCGATCCATCGTTTATTGAGCATACTATTAGTACGACGAATATAGGGGAAGGAAGCCACCATGCCCGCCAGACCCATCAGGCTCGGATTGACGCTGCCCGGCCGGAACTCCGTACCGGAGATGGCCGAGGAAGCGCCTCGGCACTGCTGGCACGCGACCTCGCCGCCGTGGACTCCGCAACCGGTGGGCGGCTGATCGTCTCCCTGGGCACCGGCTACGCCGAGCAAGAGTTCGACGCGGCCGGCCTACCGTTCCCTAGCCCGGGCCAGCGCGTCCGCATCCTGACCGAACACGCCACCGAAGTCCGCAGGCTACTCTCGAATCCCGGCCACATCCCCCCGCCGGTACAGACTCCGCCGCCGATCATGGTGGCCGGCGCGGGAGACAAACTGCTGACGATGGCGGCGCAGCAGGCCGACATCGTCGCCATCGCCTCCATGGGCACCGACGCCGATCTGGCCGAACGGGTCGGCTTCGTCAAAGACAAAGCCGGGAACCGCGTCGACGACCTCGAATTGAGCTTCTCCTTCTTTCAAGTCTCGATGGACGGCCCCAGCGACCTGTCCCTGTTGCGGCTGCTCGAGCCCGACGCTCCCGAGGCCGAGCTCCGCAAGCTCACCACGCTGCTCGACCTTCCCGTTTTCGGTGCGGTCGAACGCATCCAGAAACTGCACGAGGAACTCGGTATCAGCTACTTCACCTTCAACAAGACCTTCGGAACGTCCTGGGAAACCCTCGAGAAGCTCGTCGCGGCCGTCAAATAGATCAAGGAGAGAACGTTATGTCCCGCAAAGCCGAAACCACCGCTGCCCGCCTCTGCGCCGGAGACCACTTTCCGCAACTGGAACTGACCGGCATCCTCGACGAACCCATCGCTATCCCCGACCCCGGAGGCGCGTTGACCCATCTGCAATTTCGGCGGTTCGCCGGTTGTCCGATCTGCAACCTGCACCTGCGCTCGATCACCGCACGGCTCGACGAGATCACCGCCGCCGGCATCCGGGAGGTCGTCGTATTCCATTCCACCCCTGCCGAACTGCGCAAGTACGAGAAAGACCTGCCCTTCCCGGTCGTCGGCGATCCCGACCGGAAGCTGTACCGCCGCTTCGGTGTCGAGGCCGCGGCCAGGGCAATACTCAACCCCGGCGCCTGGCGGGCGCTGCCCAGCGGGTGGTGGTATGCGCTCCGGAACGCGATCAGTCAGCACCGAGCACCGATGCCGGCCAGTCCGACCAACGGCAATCTCGGCCTGCCCGCGGACCTGTTGATCGACGCCGACGGTGGCGTCGCTGCAGTGAAATACGGCAAGCACGCTTACGACCAGTGGTCGGTCGACGACCTCCTCGCCATGTCGCGGCACTTCACCCGGTGACGACGGGCAAGCGCGCCCAGCCGCGCACGCTCGCGGTGTGCGCCCGTTCGGCGTTGGCGTGGTCGACTTCCCAATCGGGCCAGCGCTTGAGCACCTCTTCCAGCGCCACCCGGGTCTCCATCCGGGCCAGCGCCGAGCCGAGGCAGAAGTGCAGGCCCTGCCCGAAGCTGAGGTGGCCGCCCTCGCGGTGGATGTCGAAGCGGTCGGGATCGGCGAATCGGCGTTCGTCTCGGTTGGCGGAACCGTTGAGCAGCAACATGAATGATCCCTCCGGGACGACGCGGCCGTGGTGCTCGGCGTCGCGGGCGACGTAGCGGGCCTGCACCGGCGACGGGGGTTCGTAGCGCAGGGTTTCCTCGACCGCGCCGGGGATCAGCGACGGATCCGCGACGAGTTCGCGGCGCTGGTTCGGGTGATCCGACAGCAGCTGTCCCATGAAACCGATGAGCCGGGCGGTGGTTTCGTTGCCGGCACCGGCGATCATGGCGGTGTAGGCCAGCACCTCGGTCCGTGACAGGGGGCGCCGCGTGCCGTCGGGTTCATCGATCTCGGCGCGCAGCAGGTCGGTCATCAGGTCATCGGACGGATGACTGGCGCGCCATTCGATGTACTCGGCGAACATAGCGATGGTGTCCGCGAACAGGTTCGGGTTGACCCCACCGGGCTTGCGGCCCTCGGTCATTTCGATGAAGGCCCCGTTGCGATCCCGTATGTTCGCCTGGTCCTCCTCGGGGATGCCCAGCAGGTAGCCGATGGTCCGCATCGGCATCGTCGCCCCGAGGTCGGCGATGAAGTCGAACCCGCCGGCACCGATCAGCGGGTCCAGTTCCCGGACGCAGAATCCCCGCACCATGGACTCGACGTCCAGCATGCGCCGGGGCGTGAAGACTCGGGACAGCAGGCGGCGGTGCAGGTCGTGCAGCGGCGGATCCTCGAATAGCAGGATGCCCGGTGGCACTTCGATGTTGTTGAAGAGGATGTCGGCGGTGGTGCCGCGACCGGATCGGTAGGTCTCCCAGTTCGGCAGTTCGCGTGCCACGTCCTCATACCGACTCAGCGCGTAGAAGTTGAACTTCTCGTTGTAGTACAACGGCGCCTCTTCGCGCATGCGCTTCCACACCGGGTACGGATCGTCGTCGATGTCGACGTCGTATGGGTCGTAATACAACTCGACGGCCCTAGTGCCTGTCATGATCGTGTTCCTTCCGGTGCAGGAAGCCGTGCAGGATCGCCTGGACGAGCTCCTCCACGATGACCTCCCTCGACGGCTGCTTGGTTCCGAAGTACGTGGAACGCAACGCGGCCATGCCGGCGATCATCGCCACCGTCGAATGCGCCGGCAGGTCCGGGTGATCCGACCGCAGCCCGCGCAGATGCATGCCCTCGGCGCTGATCCGGCCGAGCACCGTAAGCGCCCGCCTGACGTCGGCAATGCCCGCGTCGGCCATCTCCTCCTCGGTGAGGGCCTCGGATGCCATCAGCGTCAGCAGGAGACCCTGGTGTTCGACGAACACGTCGTAGAGCTGCCCGACGAAATGCCCGGCGAGCTCCTCCTCCTTGGTCTCCTCGGGGATGACCGACTGCCAGGTCCGGCCGAATTCGTCGACGAAGCTGGTGAACGGCAGGACGAGCGCCTCGCGGAACAGCGCCGCCTTCGATCCGAAGTGGCGAAACAGCAGGTGCTCGGTAACGCCGGCAGCCTGGGCGATTTCACGCGTGGTGGTGCCGCGGTAGTCCTGGCGGGCGAACAGGTCTCGGGCGGCGTCGAGCAGTAATTTGCGCGGTGCGCCACGCGGCCGGCGCGTGGCCGCGGTAGTTGCAGATCGCTGGGCCACGACTTTTAAGATAGCATGCACTATCTTCATGAATCGACCCGTTATGGGAAGGGCGCGGACGTGGGCGCAGTCATCATGCTTGGCACGCTGTTCGGGCTGATCGCCCTGATCTTCGGCTTGGTGCTGCGCTTCGACAAGGGCGACCGATGAGCGCCGGGATGACGCCCTTGATGCAGGCGGCCAGTGGCTTCGCCCTCGTCGGTGGCATCACATTCACCGCAATCGGTGTTTACCTGAGCGTGCGCCGACGCCGGCTGCACCCACTGCTGCTCCTCTGCATCTCGGCGATCTCGTTCTCTTGGATCGAGGCGCCCTATGACTGGGCGATGTACGCCCAGTTCCCGCCCGCTATTCCGCGAATGCCGTCATGGTGGCCGCTCAACGTGACGTGGGGTGGGCTGCCCTCGTTCGTTCCCATCGGCTACATCTCCTACTTCGTGTTTCCGGCGGTGACCGGCGCGGCGCTGGGGAGATGGCTGAGCGCGAAACTCCAGTGGCGCAGAGCGATAACACTGTTGACTGTCGGCCTCGTCGTCGGGTTTTGCTGGGCGCTTCTCTTCAACGGGTTCCTGGGAGCCAAACTCGGCGTCTTTTATTACGGCCGCGTGATCCCCGGGCTTGCGATACGTGAGGGAACCATTCACCAATACCCGCTGTATGACTCCCTCGCGATGGGCATACAAATGATGGTGTTCACCTACCTGCTGGGCCGGACCGATTCGCAAGGACGAAATGTGTTGGAGGCGTGGGCCGAGAAGAGGTCGTCGAGTCGCATTGGAGCGTCGGTCCTGTCCGTTGTCGCGATCGTCGTCTTCGGAAATGTGCTCTACGGAGCAGTTTTCGCGCCCCACCTCGTGACGAAGCTGGGCGGCTGGGTAACTTCGGGGCCGACGGGCCAGTTGTTCCCGGGCGTGCCGAACCAACCCCCTTAGGCAGGCGAGAACTCAGCCGGTGAAGACGGGCAGCTTGGACCAGCCCCGCACGCTGGACGTGTGCGCCTTGGTCGCGTTGGCGTAGTCGACTTCCCAATCCGGCCAGCGCTTGATGACTTCCTCGAGCGCGACCCGCGCCTGCATGCGCGCCAACGCCGACCCCATGCAGAAGTGCAGCCCGTGGCCGAAGCTCAGATGCGTGGCGCCGCGATGGATGTCGAACGTCTCCGCGTCGGGAATCCGGCGTTCGTCCCGGTTGGCGGATCCGTTGATCAGCAACATGATCGACCCCTCGGCGACCCTCGTGCCATGGCATTCGATGTCACGGGCGACGTAGCGCGCCTGTACCGGGGAGGGCGCTTCGTAGCGTAAGACCTCCTCGATGGCCATGGGAATCAGCGACGGGTCGGCCGCGATCTGCCGGCGCTGATCGGGGTGCTCGGCCAACAGTTGGCCGATGAAACCGATGAGTCGCGTGGTCGTTTCGTTGCCCGCGCCGGCGATCATGCTGGTGTACAGCAGGACCTCGGATCGGGCCAGCCGCCGAGTCCCGTCGGCGTCCTCGACCTCGGCGTTGATCAACTGCGTCATCAGGTCGTCGGAGGGGTGGTCCACGCGCCAATCGATGTAGTTCGCGAACATCTCGTGGCTGTGCTCCAGGAAGTCTTGTGGAACCGCCCGGAACGTGCCCTTTTTCAGGGTGAGCTGGCTGCCACCCTTGTCCCGGATCGCTACCTGATCGTCCTCGGGGATGCCCAGCAAGTAGCCGATCGTGCGCATCGGGACCATCGCGCCGAGGTTCTCGACGAAGTCGAACCTGCCCGTGCCGACGAGCGGGTCCAGCGCGCGCACGCAGAACGCCCGGGTGAGCGGCTCGATGGCCTCCATCCGCCGCGGCGTGAAAACTTTTGACAGCACGTGGCGATGAACGTCGTGGATCGGCGGGTCCTCGAAAAGGATGACACCGGGCGGCAACTCGATACCGCTCATGATGATGTCCATGGTGGTGCCGCGACCCGATCGGAACACGTCGAAATTCATCAGTTCGCGGGAAACGTCGTCGTAGCGGCTCAGCGCGTAGAAGTTGTACTTGTCGTTGTGGTAGAGCGGTGCCTCGTCGCGCAGCCTCTTCCAGACCGGGTACGGATCGTCGTCGATGTCGAAATCGAACGGGTCGTAATACACCTGGGCGGTGCTTGCTCCGCTCACAGCGCCGCCTTTCGCTCCGAGAGCGCCTCGGGCAGCACGACGTCGCCCACGCGCTTGAGGTACGGCCACGCGACCTCCGGCGGAAGTCCGCCGCACAGCGGCGAAAGGTTGAGTATCTGGCCGGCGCGGACCCGCGAGATCGCCTCCGGGACAGAGATAATGACGTGCGACGCTGGCGCGGCACGCAGCTCGTCGACGGTCTGCACGTGCGAGAAGCCGGCCGTCGTCTCGTCCCCGGGATTCCACTCCGCATAGGTGCGCACGTCATGCAACAGATGCTCGCCAAGCTCTTGCCAAGCCTGGTCCACGTCATCGGCGACGAAAACGACTGAGGGGGTGTCGCGGCCGGGAAACATCGTCGGGCCAGGCGTATGACCCTGCTCGCGGCAGGCCTCCTCGTATGCCTCCTGCATGCCGGGTGCGTTGGCGTTGCCCAACATGCCCAGGCCATACCTGCCGGCCCGGCGGGCCGCCGCCACGGTGCCGCCGCCCCACATCAAACCGGGGCCGCCGGCGGTGTGCGGGCGCGGCGTCACCATGATCCGTCGTCCGTCTCGGCTGACCGTTTCGTCCGAAAGCAGCGAGCGCAGCAGCTCGAGCTTCTCGTCCGCGAGCCGCCCGCGACCCTTCAGTGCCACGCCGAAGTGCTCGAACTCCTCGGGCCGATACCCCAGGGCCAGGATGTACGACGCCCGCCCGTTGCTGATGATGTCGAGGACCGCCATGTCCTCGGCGAGGCGCACGGGGTCGTAGAACGGGAGAATCAGGATCAGGCTCAGCGCCAGGCGCCGCGTTCTCGCGGCCACGGCCGACGCCAACAAAAGTGGGGACGGCAGGTAGCCGTCCTCGGACCCGTGATGCTCGCAGAACACCGCGGCCAGCCCGTCATGATCCTCGGCCCAGGCACACATTTCGGGTACGGCGCCGTACAGCGCCACTTTCGGCGCCCCCCACGACGGGGCGCGCATGTCGAAGCGCAGTGTGAACACACCCAGCTCCTAGACAACCTAAGATTTGTTGCCCGTACGCTACGTGGCCTCCAAGAGCTGCGTCAACGCCTAGGCAAAGACGTGGCGCGGCAAAGTCGTCGGGATGTCCAGCGAGCTGAGCAGGCCGGGCGCCGCGTCGACCACGTACGGGATCGCATTGACCACCCGCATGGCCGTCGCTGTCATGGCGGCGCGCCCCGCGCCGTGGCCCTCGGCCTCCCCGAGCGTCAATACGCAGTGAACATCCGGATCGCCTTCGATGTCGACGCGATAGGTCGCGTCGCACTCCGAAGTCGGCCAGTCGGAGGCGACGTCGCGGGCCATCCGGATGATGTGCTCGATCACGATCGCCTCGCGGCCGTTGACCACCCCCGCGGCCCGGGTGCGCACCGCGCCGCAGGTGCCCGCCTGGATGGTGCCGAATGCCACCTCGATGTCGCGATCGGTAACCTCCCGGTCGAGGGAGCCGTTGAT
>Ga0335069_10000966_pt1 | contig 46372 bp, 41 predicted proteins | sample Lox_Sample_11_FD_206714 | JGI IMG/M metagenome (GOLD analysis project Ga0335069, IMG submission 206714) | Soil microbial communities from Loxahatchee National Wildlife Refuge, Florida, United States - Lox_Sample_1.1 | ecosystem: Environmental > Terrestrial > Soil > Wetlands | place: USA...
TGGCGTCTGGCTTTCCGTCTCCCATCGGGGAATATTGAACGCGAAGCTCAGCCGGCTTGCCCGCTTCAAGGTGTACGCGTCCTAACTCCGCCTCGCTGGAGTTGCTACTGAAAGCGGAGGCGACACCTTTGCCATTCAGCTGAATGCGGAAGAAGCCGTTCGCTTTGAGACCAAGGTTGTAGTCGCCCGTCTCAGGCGCTGTAATCTCGCCCTCCCAGCGGACGCTAAGCGGCCGAATGTCGGAAACTTCAGCAGGCAAAGGATGAGCAGCCACGCTGAGCGTGGACTCCGTGCGCTCAACCAACGGCTTCATTGCCTCGGGATGGTTGATGTCGCTGGTATCGAGTTTCGAGTAGCTGGCTTTGAGGCCGGGCTTGCCATCGAACGTCAGCGCGGCAGCAGGAACCGGGTCTGCGTCAAGGCTCAGGAACTGTGTGCCAGGCACGTACTGAACGGTGGCTTCAGCAAACTCCTTGCGCAGGCCTTCAAGAATGGATACGGTGTGCGTTGGAGATCCGTTGTAGTTGCCAAGCAGAACTCGGTTCTGACTTGCAAGAGGGCCGATAACAGCAATGCGAGTGCCGCTCGTCTTGAGGGGCAACGTGCCATCGTTCTTCAGCAAGACCAGCGACTCATCCGCCAACTGGCGTGCCAGGTCGCGGTGTGCGGGGCTGCTGAGTTCGCCCTCATTGATTTTGGTGTAAGGAACCATGTCGGGCGGATCAAACATACCCAGCTTGATTCTGGCAGTAAAGAGGCGAACGAGAGCAGTGTCAAGGGCGCTCTCGGGAAGATAGCCCTGCTGCACGGCTTCCAGATAAGGTTTGTAATCGTAATCTTCGGGATTTTTGCTGGCCCCGAAACATTCATTGTCCATTCCGCGCACGACCGAAATGGCCGCGGCCTGCGGAAGCGTCGGCCGGTAATGGTGGCCTGAGAAAATATCGCGGACCGCGCCGCAGTCGGAGACGACGTATCCCTCGAAGCCCCAGTGGTTGCGGAGCAGGTCCTGGAGCAGGTAGTCGTTAGCACAGGCCGGTTCGCCGTTGATCGAATTGTAGGCGCACATGACAGATCCTGCCTTACCTTCGACAACGGCGGCGCGGAAGCCCGGCTCATACGTGTCAAGCTCGTCGTGCTTGCTCACATCCACGTCTGTGAAGTGCCGCGTTGGCTCCGGACCGCTGTGCACAACGAAATGTTTTGGCGTAGCGATGACGCGATAATACTTAGGGTCGTCACCTTGCATCCCGGTCACAAAGGCAACACCCATGCGCCCTATGAGGAAAGGATCTTCCCCGTACGTCTCTTGTCCGCGACCCCACCGCGGATCGCGGAAAAGGTTCAGATTCGGGGCCCAGAAATCAAGGCCTCCCTTGTTGCCCGTGTAACCCGCGGGTACATCCTGGACATGCTTGATGCGGCCTTCAATGCCGATATCCGTCGCCATGTCATGGACCTTCGGCACATCGAATGTCGCCGCCAGGCCGATCGGCTCCGGGAACTCGGTTACGCCGTTGTCGATCACCCCGTGAAGGGCCTCGCTCCACCAGTTGTAAGCCGGAATATTCAGCCGGGGAATGGACCGCGAACCGTTCACCATTTGCGAAGCCTTCTCTTCGAGCGTCATCCGCCCGACAAGGTCAGCTGCCCTTTGCTGAGGTGGAAGGCTGGTGTCAAGAAACGCAGGCTTCTGTTGAGCCGCGACCACCGGACTAAAACACAGAACCGCGGCCATTCTCAAATACATCCTGAAACGATCCATCTGTTTCCTTTCTAAAACTTCAAATGGGTTCGCAAAAACTGAATCTTCGGCGCACAACACGAAGGTTACCGCCGCTTATCCCGTGAGCGATCGGCTAAAGATAGGTTATTCTTTGCACCGCCGCCCACTGCAAGCAGCCTCAATGCGGAGGCCGTCCGATTTCCCAGCTTACACCAGGCCTTTTGATCAGTCCGGTTTGCGGGGCCGTCGTTGTCTTCGTCGCCATCAACAAGATAATCGAAGAACTTCCTGAGGACTGGCTTTGTGACCTCGTCCACATAGATGATGCGACCGCCTTTTTTCGGCTTTAAGGCCACCGTTGAAATTCGGTTGTTTCCTGCCTGTGGGCTGAAACCGTCTTATTTGAGGAGCAGTTTCCCGTCTCGCGTGCGCCGCTCGGGAACCGGGACAGGCACTCGTGTCCACCGATTGTCGAACTTTACTCACTCGCAGATGCCTACACTAACATCGCCCATGGCATTCGGTATCTAGTGCTGAATTCCGGGCGAACTTCGGAAATCACCGACGAGAAAATCGTCGAATGTAGTTCAAATGTAGGTTCAACGGGCCAGAGCAAGTCAGAGCAGCCTTTTGAAATCAATAGGACGGAAAAGATTGGTAGAACCGGAAGCGCGGGTTGCAGTTTTGAGATGATCCCGTTAAAGAAGCTTCGGTAATTCAACTTCATAATTTGTCCCATTACACATCTGTGAATTGGCATTCATTGAATGAAGCCAGGCGGTCGCGACCGCCGTGGATCGCCAGGCGGGAGCTGGTACGGCTCAAGTATTGAAGTGAACTTCTCAAGCAGTGCGCGCAAGGCGGGCATGTCGGGCGGACCATTGCGCAGGAGGATCACTTGCCTGGAAGGGAGAATGTGCATGGGCGCCAGTTGGGCAGCCTCGAGAAGATTCGCCGAGACTTCGGCCAGATCCAATCCAGTTTCCCAGTCTGAGTTTGGGCCCGCTATCCACGCCCTGTTTTTTCTCACCGCCTCAGTAACATGGTTCTCCCGGTCGGGAGCATCTTCCACAGCATTGTCTCCACGGTTGCGGAAGAAGCCAAGGAGCGCAGCGACGATGGAAGGATCGCGGACCGTGCCATCCGGATAGAACACGCCGTGCACCGTGCCCCAGTTGCCTGTAATCATCAACTCCCAGATGTACCATCCGACATGGGCTTGCATGTGCTCCTGCAGCGTGACGTCATACGGGTTTGCACGCGCGATGCATCCGATCTCGGTATTGATCAGCGGCTTGTGTACTTGTTGCGCGTACTCTTTCGCTTTTGCAATGCTGGCGCGAATCTCTGCGCGCGTCGGGCTGTAGTTGTGAAACGAAAGCACATCCACGGCGTCACCCATGGCGATCATGTTCTCCGCAAACGTCGCGCCGATCGTTACCGGTGTCACGGGATCGAGCTCGTGGAACACCTTCGCCATGTACATCGCATGTTCCATGTGCAGCCGATTGTCCGGAGTAGGGGGCAATAAACAACATTCAGGCTCGTTCTCCACGTCCCAGATCGCGAGCCCGGGCTCCTTCCCAATCGTTGCCACGAGGTCGGCGACGAACGGCCGAGCGTTGGGCCACGCACTCTCATCTCGCCATTCGTTAAATTTGTACTGCATGGTCGGCATCACGCCGATTCCGCGTTCATGCGCAGCCCGTACAAAATCGAGGAGATTCTTTCTGAGTCCTTCTTTGTTTCTTTCCCAGGCCGCGTACGGAACGAACACACGCACCTGATTCAGCTGCAGCCGTTTGGCATAGTCCAGGTCGCGTTCCGTGACCGCAGGATTATATTGAAGCCAGAATTCAACGTGGCCGATGGTTTCGGCAGACTGATAATTGAATCCTCTGGTGCCGCTTAGGTCCTTGGGCACGCGGCGTTGGGCAGCGATTGGCAGGGCGAAAGTGGAAATGAGCGCAGCAATTGCACAGCAATAAATTCGCATGGATCCTCCGCATCGTTCTGAAACTGTGTTCATCGAATGGGCTCCGGGCGATCCGGCCTTTGGAGGTTGGCATTTGGTTCGCCCATCAATAAGGTCGCACATTCTGCGCAATGCCGGTCCCGCCTCCCCTTGGTCGCGGGGAGAGAGTGTGCGGCTTTACCGTCAGCTGGCTTGTGCCTTTTTGGCACCGTACGCGAACGAGGTGACTTGCGCCGCGCAGCATCTCCGCCTACCACTCCCGCGCTACCGCCGGCACAACTAGGAAAAGAAGCCAGAATCCGCCCCGCTTATCACTGCCTGGCAACCAAGTCTCGGAGTAGAATCGGCTGTCGGCAGCGCGACCGCCGTCCGGCGTGGGAGAACGATCATGCCCAACGTCCTCATCCCTACTCCGCGGGGCCAAATGCCTGCCTGGTTAGCTGTCCCCGCATCAACCATCCCCGTCCCTGGCGTCGTCGTTCTGCACGACGTCCTTGGCATGAGCCAAGACCATCGCAACCAGGCGAACTGGCTCGCTGAGGCCGGTTTCCTTGCAGTTTCTCCCGATCTTTACTACAAAGGCGGTCGGCTCGTCTGCATTCGTCAGGTCATCCGCGACATGATTGCCCGCACGGGTCCTGCCTTCGGCGACGTCGAGGCAACGAAAAGTTGGCTCCTCGCGCAACCCGGTTGCACTAGAAGAATCGGCGTTATCGGCTTCTGCATGGGTGGCGGGTTCGCCCTCCTACTCGCCTCCGGGCACGGTTTCGGTGCCGCTAGCATCAACTACGGCGGCCCGCTTCCTAAAGATGTCGACGATTTTCTCAACGCTGCCTGCCCGGTTGTAGGTAGCTATGGTGGCCTGGCCAAATGGGAGCAGGGGGTAGCCGATCAGTTGGCGGCGGCCCTCAAGCGCGCGCTTGTCCCGCACGATGTAAAGGAGTATTCAGACGCCGGCCACTCCTTCATGAACAATCATCGGGGCTACGGGTTCCTGAAAGTGCTGCGGTTCAAGGCCGTCGGCTACAACGAACCCGCCACAATCGACGCCCGCCGCCGCATCATAGCCTTCTTCCGCCTGCACCTCGAAGGATCGAAACCATGACTCCAGAGCATGCATCCGAAAATGAAACCCACAAGGAATGCGACCATCTCGTCGGCCTCTGCCGCATTGGTGGAATTGCCGCCGCACTTCTTCTCATTTACTCGCTGGCGATGATGGCTCAGATGGTTATTCTGGGCGGACAGCCTGGCTCTGCCAACGAGGCTTTCGATCTGCTCCAACACCACCGGGTGGTGGGCCTGCTGCGCCTCGACCTGCCAACCGTCGTTACCCTTCCGCTTTACTACCTGTTGTTTCTCGGCCTGTTCGTGGCATTGCGCAAGAGCGATCGCGCCAATTCCCTGCTTGCCACCGTTCTGGCCTTCGCCGGTGTAACGCTAGTTCTCGCCACGCCAACGGCTCTTTCAATGGTTCCACTCAGCGACAAGTTTGCTGCCGCAACCAGCGAGACCACACGAAACCAACTGTTGGCCGCCGGTGAAGCGATTATGGCCGCCGACATTTGGCACTCAACGGGCGCCATCCTCGGCGGAGTGCTTCTCCAATGCGGCGCGGTGCTGATCTCGGCAGTAATGTTGCGCGGCGCAGTCTTCACCAAGGTCACTGCCTGGTTGGGAATCGTTATGCACGGGCTCGATCTGGCCCACATCGTCGGCGGGCTTTTCCTGCCGGTCTCTGGCGTGATTCTTCTGGCTATCGCTGGCCCGCTTTATCCCTTCTGGTTCTTCCTAGTTGGCCTCAGACTGCTCAGGTTGGCATCGCGCAGTGACCGGGATCAGCTGCAAGTGTGAAAAAGGGCAAACGCCCACTCGGCAAGTTCACCTCGTCGAAGGTGGCGTTCAGATTGTGTGAGGAACAGGTAGTAGGCGTTACGCGCTGACCGCCTCTAGCTCGCTCAGTTGATCTACGTGTGGCATCTTACGGCTATATTCGGGAGCAAATGTGTGAATGAAGCCGACGCGGGCAAGCTTTGTCTTCGCGGAGTTGTACATCGCTTGGGCATCCAGGTAAGTCAAATCGCTCTCGGTGCTGATCGAAGTGATTTCGTAACGGAAGCGCCCCAAGTCATCATCCCACCTTCCATGCTCCTCCATGAACACGTAGACCTTGCGCTCGCTTGCCGGACGAGCAGCGAGAACCAGCACGTAACACTCTGAGCTTCCCTTTTCTGGTGTTTCGGTTCTATAGAGAGTCTCGATCATGCTCTCGATTGTACTTCAGGGCCGGAGCCTCCTCCGAGTTGTGTTGTCGATGGTCACTGTGTTCCAAATCACGCAGTCATTGGATTGGCGCTTCCCTCGATACCGATTTCGAGTCAACGATCTGGCCGCTGCGGATGCTCTCGAAGCTGATATGTGCCTTGTGTCACAGCACATTCGCGGCGTTGGCATCAGAATGCGGCGCAGGGTTGCGTGCGCGACCTGGACTCAAGCCGAATTCTCACTGCGGCGAGTTTCCTCACAGTTCTCGAGACCGTAAATTTACGAGCGTTGTACGGAACAGGCTACGCCCACGAAGCGAGTAGCTGAGGGTACAGGACTATGAAGCAAAACGGCAGGAAAATCGTCATCATCGGCGGCGGCATCGCAGGACTTAGTGCAGCAGTGTATGCGCTGAAGTGCGGCTACCAAGTTGAAGTGCTGGAAATGCACGACATGGCAGGCGGACTTGCGATGAGTTGGCGCCGCGGCCCTTACACTTTCGAGACCTGCCTGCACTGGTTGGTTGGCTCAAATCCGAACGGAGACTTTCACTCTCATTGGCAAGAGCTTTTCGATATTGAAAAGCTGACCTTTGTGAATCCGGAGGAGTTTGTCCGAATTGAAACCGAAGGCGGCGACAGTCTGAGCATTTACACAAACGTCGATCGCCTGGAGGCGGAACTGCTGCGGCGCGCTCCGCAGGACGGCGTTGCGATCCGCGATTTTACGCACTCGATACGCAGCCTCGGCAAGTTCAGAATGCTTGACCCTTCTGGAGGTTTGACCGACAACTGGGTAAACATGCTCAGGGATTTACCCGTCTTTCCGTTACTCGGCAAGCTTTCGAAGATCAGCGGAAAAGAGTATGCCGATCACTTCGACGATCCCCTCCTGAAAAGCTTTTTTTCCAGCGGAGACATTGGGAAGATGTCCGCCATAGCAATGGTTCTTTCTCTGGCCTGGATGAACAAGGGTAACGCGGGCTATTGCATCGGGGGATCACAGGCGATAATCCGCCTGATCACAGACAAGATTGCCAGCTTAGGCGGGAAGATACGATTCAAATCTAAAGTCGAGCGCATCCTGGTTGAGCACGACACTGCAGTGGGTGTGCAATTGGCAGACGGCGAGACCATTATGGCCGATTGGGTGATCTCAGCCGCCGATGGCCACGCCACTATCTTCGATCTCCTGGGTGGCAAATACGCCGACGAGGCCACTCGGAACAGGTACGTCGAGAAAGAACTCTTCGCTTCGTATCTTCAGGTTTCACTTGGCGTGGCGCTCGATCTGCACGAACAGCCTCCAATGTTAACGCGGATTCTCAAGTCCCCCATTTCGGTAGACCCTGGCACCGAACTTGCCGTCGTCGGCTTCCGATTTTTCCATTTCGATCCGAGCTTCGCCCCGCCGGGCAAAATCTCGGTCACGAGCATTCTTTCTACTCGCAATTTCAAATACTGGGCAGACCTGCGGCGCAACAACCCTACCGCCTATCACGCGGAAAAGCAGCGCATCGCTGACAGCGTCATCGACATTTTGGAGAAGCGCATTCCCGGAGTGCGCGGAGCGATCGAGACCATCGATGTGTCGACTCCGGCAACTGTCTTCCGCTACACGGGAAATCGGAATGGGACGATGGAGGGATGGCTGGTTGCGCCCGGCGACAGTTTCAAACCTCTACCGAACACCCTTCCGGGATTGAAGCAATTTGTGATGGCGGGCCAGTGGGTAATGCCTGGCGGCGGCCTTCCTTCCGGCCCGATGACTGCCCGGCCCGCGGTGAAACTCATTTGCAGGCATGACCGTGTTCCGTTCGAGATTCATACAGAGCACACCGCCACGCTTGAACCGGTGGGAGTGTGATGGCAAAGGAAAGGAAACTTCCTTTACTGCAAGATGCTCCCGCCGTCTCCTCACGATCGCACGTAATACGAGCCCGACTCGGCGGAAGTGGGTGTTGTTGCAGAAGGGAATGACCAGTTAAAAGCATGCGGTGGGAAAATGTCGACGAAAAACAGGAAGACCGTCTCCCTGGTTCTCGGAAGCGGCGGCGCTCGAGGTCTGGCGCACATTGGCGTCATTCATTGGCTCGAAGAAAGTGATTTCAAAATTAAGTCGATAGTCGGCTGCTCGATTGGCGCAGTCATCGGGGGCATATACGCTGCCGGGAAACTGGATGTGTATGAGCAATGGGTCCGTAATTTGACGAAAGCCGACATCGTCACGCTACTCGATCTTTCGTGGGAGAAGAGGGGACTGGTGAGAGGTGAGAGACTCGTTAACACTTTGATCGGCTTGGTGGGGGAGAGATTAATCGAAGACCTTCCGATTGCTTTTACGGCCGTCGCCACGGATTTGAGAGGGCAGAAAGAGGTCTGGATTCGGTCGGGCAGTCTCTTCGATGCCATGCGCGCCTCATTTGCCATACCTCTGTTCTTCACTCCGTTCAAGTTGAGGGACGTTGATCTTGTCGATGGAGGGATTCTCAATCCTCTTCCCATCGCGCCGACCTCTTGCGATGACACCGATATGACGATAGCCGTGAATCTCAACGGGCCTGCGGAGTATCCGAGTGGTTCGGCTGACGTAAGTCCCGCCCGGGAGCCCCCTTCGCCCCCTTTCCGTGAGAAGATCAACCACTTCATCGGCCGGCTCCAACCATCAACGACAAGCGGTGGCAATCGGGATTGGGGAGCGTACGAAATCGCCACGCAGGCGTTCGACGCCATGCAGAGCGCAATAGCCCGCCAGAAGCTGGCCGCTTATCCAGCGGACACAGTCATCGAAATCGCGAGGAACTCTTGTGGGACGATGGAGTTCTACCGGGCAGCCGAGATGATCGCCTTGGGATACGAAAAGGCCAGGAAGTGCGACTTCTCGATTTCGGCTGGCGGGCGCTAACAGACGATCGCTGACAACGCCAGGGTAAGCCATGCTCTCCGATGCCCGCGTTTCCTTTTCTCAGCGGGATCATCGCTGCCACAGGATTCGTGCGTTTTCCAGTGGGACTCGAACCCCATCGCAGCGCGGTATCACTCGCGCTGTATAGTCAGTGACCGGCCGTGTCGCGGGCACCTGGGCGATATAAGCATGGCCACTGTCAGCACCTGTCAATTGGCGGACGCGAGTCATTTCCTGTTGGATCGGAGTGCCGCCGTTGATCGCGTTGGCATACAACTCAACACGAACAGCGTTCGGGTCGAGGCCATTCAGGAACACTTCGGCTTCGAAGAGGTGCTGCGCCGCATTGGTCTGTACCTTCACATCGCCAAAGCGAAGAGTGGTCCATTTCTCTTTCAAAGCGTGTTCCCAATCGGCGATGTTCTTGCCGGCCGCACCTTTGTCGGCAGCGCGCACACGGTAGGCGGCTGCAGCGGGAAGGTAATGTTGCTCGGCGTATTCTCCTACAGCACGGTTCGCCGAAAAGCGCGGCGTTAAGCTCGCCATGCTATTCCGCATTCGCCCTACCCAGGCTGCAGGAATGCCTTGCCCGTTGCGGGAATAAAACTCGGGAACTATTTCCTGTTCTAGCAGGTCATAGAGTGCTTCCGCTTCGGCCGCGTCCCAGACCGGATCGTCGCCATGCTCTCTTCCATCTCCCAACGCCCAGCCGACTTCCGGCGCGTACGCTTCCGCCCACCAGCCATCCAACTCCGAGAGATTGATGCCACCATTGACCAGCACCTTCATACCGCTCGTCCCGCAGGCTTCCCAAGGCCGCCGCGGCGTATTGATCCAGACGTCCACGCCCTGCACAAGTTGCTCGGTCAAGAGCATGTCATAGTCGCTGAGGAATATTACATGGGGACGGGCCTCGGGCTGCCAAATGAAATGCATCCATTCCCGAATCATGTCCTGCCCCGCGTGATCGGCAGGATGTGCCTTGCCGGCGATGATGAGTTGCACGGGCCACTGCGGATGGGTCAAGAGACGGAGCAGCCGCGCCGGATCATGTAACAGTAAATTTGGCCGCTTGTAGGTCGCAAAGCGGCGTGCAAAGCCCAGCGTCAGAGCGTTGGGATCAAAGAGATGCTTTGCTGCGTCGACCTCCTCGGGCGGCGCGTGTCTTATCTCCAGGTCCAGCGTCAATCGATCTCGAACATAGTCCACAAATGACTTGGTGGCGGCGGTCCGAAATTGCCAGAGCGCGGCGTCAGAAATCTGGCGAATGTCCTTTTCCAGGTCTTTCGTCGTCCCCAACCAGCGTTCCTTGCCACATGCTTCTGTCCAAAGATCATCGGCAAGGGCCGAGTCCCAGGTAGGCACGTGGACTCCGTTGGTCACGTGCCCGATGGGGACTTCGTCTTCCGGCCATCGCGGAAACAGCGGCTGAAAGAGGCGCCGGCTCACTTCTCCGTGCAGTCGGCTTACACCATTCACCGCGCCACTCCCGCGGATGGCCAGATGCGCCATGTTAAAAGGCTCCGACGAATCGCCCGGGTTCTGCCGGCCCAAAGCCAGCAAATCGTGAAACGGGATGCAGAGCTCCTTTTCGGCATACCCCTTCAGGTGTCGCTCGATCAGCGAAGGATCGAAACGGTCAAAGCCGGCGGCTACGGCCGTGTGGGTGGTGAAGAGGTTGCCAACTCGTGTAGCTGCCAGTGCCACTTGGAACGGCTGGCCGGTTTCCTCCATGAAGTTGCGAGCACGTTCCAGGACGGCGAACGCCGCGTGCCCTTCATTCAGGTGGCAGACCTCCGGCTGGATGCCGAGCGCGCGGAGCAGCCGCCATCCGCCGATCCCAAGGAGCAGTTCCTGTTCGAGGCGCAAATCTTGCCCGCCCCCGTAGAGCTCACTGGTAATCCCCCTATCGACGGGGAGATTCGCCGGGTCATTGCTATCCAAAAGGTAAAGCTTCACTCTGCCGACCTGGACCTGCCAGGCGCGCAGCCAGACCGAATATCCCGGCAACGCAATCTCGAGCCGTAACCACTCGCCGTTCGGTTGGCGCAAAGGGGTAATTGGCAGTTGCCCGGGATCGTTGTAGGGATAGAGAGCTTGTTGCGCTCCGTCTTTGTCGATCTCCTGGCGGAAATAGCCCTGTTGGTAAAGCAGGCCCACCCCGACAACAGGCACACCCATGTCGCTGGCGGCCTTGAGTTGGTCGCCGGCCACATTACCGAGCCCACCGGAGTAGATTGGCAAAGCTTCGCTCACCATGAATTCCATGCTGAAATATGCGGCGCAAGTCAAAGGACTCTGCGAATGATTCTTTTGAAACCATGCCGACGCCGATAGCGCGCTTCGTCTGGCCTGCACCCAGGCCTCGAGGCTCTTGCGAAAATCGGCGTCGGCCAAGACTCGCTCAATCCGATCACGCGAAACCGTTTGCAGAACAACCCAGGGGTTATGCGTGATCTCCCAAAGTTTGGGATCAAGCTGCCGCCACACCTCGTCAGTGGCGTGATTCCACGACCAGCGTAAATTCAAGGCAAGCTCCGCCAGGGATTCGAAGCCCTCGATTTTCGGGGGCAGGAGGTTGTACATCGAGTGGCTGACGCGAGGCTGATCGCTCATCGGTTCTCCTCTTGAAGGCCAGGAATCTCCGTGTAATCGATGGTTACAAGTCTCGGTGCATTCACCAGCATGACGGCTTGCCTGCGGCCATCCCTTCCACGAAGGCTCTCCGGATACAAACTCTGAAAGCCAACTGTCAAAGCTACCACCGTAAATGAAAACAAATGATCAATTTCAGACCTGGCAGATGGAGCGGCGACGTCCTCATTCGCCTGCCCTGCTAGATCGGATCTCCATAGTCCTCAGGATTTTGTGAGATTGGAAGCTTACGTTCGATCTCACTTAGTCGCTTGAGAATCAATTCAAGCAAGCGGACTACTTTCTGTTCAAAGGATTCATCGGTAGGCATAACGTTCTCCTTTTCCAAAGCAGACGCATAGGCATAACTGAACTCGTCATGACGTTCACAGCATGGCCATCGCCGTGGTTGCGGTCGGGGGCTCAGCGTCCTCGCGGGAATCGCAACCGTCCCCGCACCTGGTTTTTTGCAAGAAGAGAACCATTCGCAAGCGTATGAAAACACTGTGGGCGCCAAGTCGCGAATTAGCGGCTTTTTCGTAACTTCGTGAAGTCACGATCCGTTTCGCCTAGTGTTTTGAGATGCTTACAAATGGCAACGCAAGTGCACTTAAGAGCCTGTTAGGCAAGCACAAAGGGAATTGTGCGACTGCAGATGGGAAGTTTCAGGCGCTCTATTTGTGCGGTGGGTTTCTTCCCGACCAAGTCCTGTTGCTGAATCGGAGCGAAGATTCTTACCGCAGATAGATTTCGACCGGGGTCATTGGAGAGGCGTTTGATGATTGTCACTTCACTATGCGTCGGACACCATGTGACCGGGCTCAAAGTGGGCGCGAAGAACGCGCGGCGTTATTTTCCCAGGGGCGCGAGGGAGATTGAGTTGAGGCTCGATCACCTTTGCATCGAATGCGCGCTGGCACCAGACTTTTGGCAAGATCAGGCGGAGATTCACGACCCAAGATTATGTCTTTGGCTCGAATCGAAGCAGTGGATCGAAAGGGCGAATGGACCGGCGCCGGTAGCCATGATCAGGTCAGGAAATAACTCCTTCACGCTTATTCCTTTCGACAAGAGCATGAGGAAGCGAAGCGGTGACAACAAGGAAAATCGCCATGAAGATCAGCATGTCGAAATCTGAGCTCGAGACTCGCGCGCGAGAGGCGCTGACTGAGACGCTCGGACGGATGTCAGGAGTGAATCTCAAGGAGATACAGTACGCTTCAACGAGAAGCGGCTCCCCGCCTGGATTCCTGGCGCGTGTCGAAGTGTTCGGTCACTATTACACGCTGGCATGCTCCGTACACCGTCACGGAAAACCAACCGCCCCGTGCACGACTTTGCGCGAGTCCCTCGAGAGTGCCGCCACCCGGATTTCGGAAAACGCAATACCAGTCGTTATTGCACCTCATTTCTCACCAGCGGCACGGGCAGCTTGCGCTGCGGCCGACATTGGATATCTCGACCTCGAGGGCAATGCATGTCTATCTGTCGGCGATGTTTTCATCTCAGAACGTTCATTTCCGCGCAGCGCGATCGCCCCTGCGATCGCCTTGTCCCCCGGAGAGGGTAAAGCCACGACCACCCCCCAGTGGCGCGCTGGCCAGCAACTTAAGACTTTTGACAATTCTCGGGAACAGAGGGCCATTCGTGTCTGTGAGGGAGAGCTTCGACTCAGAGGTCCCCTCTCAGAAAGCGGGGCGCCATTGCTTGGCGCTCTGATTAGCAATGATCTGAGCCAGCGAGGTGGTATATGAACGAATCGCGAACTTCACCAGAAAAGGGCAAGCACGACGACGAGAAGAAGAGCGAAGCCCAGCAGAGACGACGTCTTCATTTCAGCTTGAGCTATTTGATTACGAGTCTCATCACGTTATGGCTCTTTCAGGTCCTGTTCTTCGCGAATGTCGCCAAGCAGTATGAGATTTCTTACAGCGACTTCAAGACAAAGCTCGCCAGCGGTCAGATCGTCAACGCAACGGTTGGTGAAAGGGTCATCACCGGTGAGGCGAAGAATCCTAATGGAGACAAATCTCAACCTGTGATCCCGTTTAGCACCATTCCCTCGCCGAGCGGCGATCCCAACTTGATTGCACAGCTACAAAGTGCAAATGTGACATACAGCTTCGAGCGGCCGCCCAATCCCCTGACGGGCGCGTTGATCCAGTACGTCTTACCGCTGGTATTGCTCGGCGGCTTTTATTACCTGATGTATCGCCGGGCAGGCGATGCTGCAGGCGGCGGTATGGGCGGCGTATTTGGAGTGGGCAAGAGCAAGGCGATCGAAGTGAAGCCCGAGGATGTGACGGTCACTTTCAACGATGTTGGAGGGGCGGATGAGGCCATCGGGGAGCTTCAGGAAATCATTGAGTTTCTAAAAGCGCCGAAGGAGTTTACCAAGCTGGGAGGCCGTATCCCCAAAGGCGTGCTTCTCGTTGGCCCGCCCGGGACTGGAAAGACACTGCTGGCCAAAGCTACCGCAGGCGAAGCCGGGGTTTCCTTTTTCGAGACGAGCGGGTCGGAATTTGTCGAGATGTTCGTCGGCGTGGGCGCCGCTCGGGTGCGCGATCTATTCGATCAAGCGCGCAAGGCAGCTCCCGCGATCGTGTTTATTGACGAGATCGATGCTATTGGTCAGAGCCGTGGAGGCGTGGCCCGCATTGGCGGCAACGATGAACGAGAACAGACGCTCAACCAATTGCTGGCCGAGATTGACGGCTTTAAATCCGACACCTCACAACCGGTCATCATCATGGCTGCCACCAATCGCCCCGAAGTGCTCGACCCTGCTTTGATGCGCGCGGGGCGGTTCGATCGTCAGGTCGCAATTGGCAATCCGGACCTCAAAGGCAGGCTGCAAATCCTTCGGATCCATTGCCGAAACGTAACTCTCGCTGAGGACTTTGACGTTGAACAGGCTGCGAGAATGACAGCAGGGTTCAGCGGCGCCGACTTGGCGAATGCAATCAATGAGGCGGCGCTTGTTGCTGCCCGCCGTAAAGCCGACGCGGTGATGCTGACAGACTTCGAGGCTGCCATCGAACGCGTCATCGCCGGCTCTGAGAAGAAGAGTCGTGTGATGAACGAGCAGGAAAGAACTACGGTCGCATACCATGAAGCCGGCCACGCCCTGGTTGGCGAACTGGTTCCCCACGGTGAGCCGGTTAGCAAGATCACCATCGTCCCGCACAGCCGCGGGGCACTGGGCTACACGATGCAGACGCCAACTGAGGATCGCTATCTGCTGTCAGAAGAGGAATTGCTTGACAAGATTGCAACGATGCTCGGGGGACGGGCAGGCGAGTTGGTTGAGTTCGGCGTGATCACGACCGGAGCAAGCGACGACATCCAGCGGGCCACCGAACTGGCCCGCCGCATGGTGACGGAATTTGGGATGAGTCAAAAGCTCGGCTCGGTGCGCTACGCCGGCCAGCAGTTGCAGTACCTCGAAGGGTCGGTGGAGGACAACAGCCAAATCAGCCCCGAAACCCGCCAACTCATCGACTCTGAAGTTCAGCGCATCGTGACCGAGCAATATGGCCGCGCTCAGAAGCTCTTGAAAGATCATCATGCGGCTCACGATGCACTCGCCAGAGAACTGCTTAAACAGGAGACAGTAACAGGGAAAGACGTGAAAGATGCGCTGACGAATAACCCGGTCCGAGCGGTGGTTGACAATGGGGCACTGGTGGCAACCGCATGAAACTGGGCAACGTGTCAATTGCCGAAGCCGTCAGTTCCAACGGCTGATCGAATAGCAGCGAAAGGAGCTTGCTATGTATAAAGTCGTTTTGCTTCGTCACGGCGAGAGCGTTTGGAACAGGAACAATCTTTTTACTGGCTGGACCGACGTTGACCTTTCAATAGACGGGGCAGGAGAAGCCAATTGTGCCGGGGCCACGCTGAAGAGGGAGGGGTATGGCTTCGATTTGGTTTTTACGTCGCTGTTGAAGCGTGCGATTCGAACCACCTGGATGGTCCTGGATCAGATGGATCTGATGTGGATTCCGGTGATACACGATTGGCGGCTCAACGAGAGACATTACGGAGCACTTCAAGGACTCAACAAGGCCGAAACAGCCGCGAAATATGGAGAGCAGCAGGTGAAAACCTGGCGGCGGAGCTACGATATTCGTCCGCCCGCGCTTACAGAGACAGATCCACGATACCCCGGCAATGATCCGCGGTACAAGAATCTGGCAAAAGAACAGCTTCCTCTAACCGAATGTCTCAAAGACACCGTGGAGCGCTTCTTGCCATGTTGGAATGACCTGATCGCCCCGAACGTTCGCTCGGGGAAGCGGGTACTAATTTCCGCCCACGGGAACAGTCTGCGAGCACTGGTGAAATATCTCGAGAACATCCCAGACCGAGACATTGTCGATCTGAACATTCCTACCGGCGTGCCACTGGTGGAGGAACTTGATGACAACCTAAAGTCAGTCCGCCATTACTACCTGGGGGATCCTGTCAGCATCGAGCAGTCAATTCGCGGAGCGGCGGGCACAAGCAAAGATTATTCGAATCGTTTGGTTCATGTTTAGTGGAGACCAATTCCAGTGCAGCAGCGCTTGTGATCAAGGTCGACGAAATGGCATTCCGCAACTCCATTCACGTGTTGGCGGCAGCCTTTTTGATGGGGTTGGCAGCAGCCGCGCCAATCGGCCCGGTGAACATGATGGCAATCCGTCGCGGTGTGGCCGGCGGTTGGCGGCATACACTCGCATGTGGAATTGGCTCAGTGTCCGGCGATCTGATTCTCTTTTCTCTCGCCCTAACCGGAGGAAGCTACCTTCTGCCGCGCTTATCCAATCCCAAAACCCATATCGTGCTCGAGGCGATGGGCGCGGCCGCCCTGATGCCGGCTGGAGTTTACTTCCTTACGCTTTCCGTGAGGCATCCTGGCCGAGTGTACCGAAAAGCCCATCGACTTTGGGGTAACGGACCGCTCTCATCACTTCTGATTGGCGAAATGGCCAAAAGTGCTGCACTGACTGTTTTCAATCCGTTCAGCATGATCTACTGGGCGGCTGTCACTTCCAGTTGGCTTCCTGACGCTTATCGCGTTCTGGGCTCTAGAGCTGCAGGTTCTGGGTTGCTGATGGCGGGTGGCGGGCTGATGGTCTGGTTCACAGGTCTCATTATCCTCGTCCATTCCGTACCTCACCACGTAGGTGTGATATTGTTCCGGGCGTCCAATGCCGCGCTGGGCCTGATTCTTCTGGGAGTGGGTATCTACTGTACGGTTGACATGAGCCGCCGGCTTTTGCACCCAGCTTTGGGCGTGTCTGTTTCACGCGTCGGCGGCTTTGCTGAGAGTTATGAGTTCCGGTCCTACGATCACAATTGGACGCAAAACCTCCGCACTTGTTTGAGGAAGGAAGCAATATGAATCTTGGTTTTATTGAGAGCAAGACTTACGAGGAGATCTCGATTGGCGACATCGCTACGACAGAGCATGTATTCACTACCGATGATGCGATGGCCTTTGCCTCGATCTCGGGATTCCATGCCGTGGTGAATTACCAGGAGTTAACTCAGCGCACCGGAGGTACGCCGCCGAATGGGCCGAACATGTGGTGCGCCTCTCTGATTTCGGGCTTGTTCAGCATGAATATTCCCGGACCTGGATGCACATTGACGGATGTTTGCCTTTCGTTTCAACACCGCATCCGTGTGGGGGACCGCATCTTTGTCAGAGTGCGCGTTGCGGCCAAAGATGACGCAACAAAGAAAATTCGTTTCGACTGTGAAGCGAACGACGGCGATGGCGTGAATGTCTTTCGCGGTACGGCCGAGCTTCTCGCTTCTCCCACCAAGCTGCGCTGGTCTACGCTGCCTCTGCCGCAATTGATTGTGAAGAATTCGTATCGCCACTATCTTGGGCTGATTGCCCTGGCAACGGCAAAGCCACCGGTCCGGACCGCGATCGCGTGGCCATGCGACGAGGTGTCCCTCGGCGGAGCGATTCAAGCATCCAGGGATCACTTGATCGATCCAGTGCTTGTGGGCTCGGAAGCGAGGATCCGCGGAGTTGCGGACAAATTGCAGATTGACCTGGGGGAGATCCCGATCGTTGACGTTGGCGAAAGCCGTTCCGCGGCGCTGAAATCCGTTGAGCTTGCAAAAAAGGGCCAAGTGCAAATGTTGATGAAAGGCTCTTTGCACACCGACGAGATGATGGGCGCCGTCGTATCGCGGGACGGAGGAATGCGCATTGGCCGGCGCATCAGTCACGTATTTGCGTTAGATGTTCCGTCATATCACAAGCCGCTTTTCGTCACCGACGCAGCCGTCAATATCCAACCGGACCTGGAAACCAAAATCGACATTCTGCAGAATGCCATTGACATGATGCTGGCAATCGGAGTCGGGGACCCAAAGGTCGCGATCCTGTCTGCAGTTGAATCGGTAACCTCCGCGATTCCTTCCACCCTCGATGCTGCCGCCCTTTGCAAGATGGTCGAGCGTGGGCAGATTACCGGAGCGGTTGTCGATGGTCCGCTGGCTTTCGACAATGCCATTTCGAGCGATGCCGCTCGCATCAAGAACATCAAATCGCGGGTCGCCGGAGATGTTGATCTTCTGATGGTACCCAACCTTGAAGCCGGAAACATTCTCTTCAAGGAGCTTCAGTACCTGGCTGGAGCGTTGGCAGCCGGAGTGGTGGTCGGAGCAAAGGTTCCGGTAGTCCTGACTAGTCGCGCCGATGGCGAGCTTGCCCGGATGGCGAGTTGCGCCCTTGGCGTTCTGATTGCGAGGCCAGTTACGGCCCTGAACTAGGCGAATCGTCTCAATTGGGGCGATGCCAGAAAACGAGGTTTGCAATCTATGAAACAACCTGCGATAGCGATTGAACGCATTCTTTGTCCGGTGGATTTTTCTGAATTCTCCGTTTTGGCTTTCGCTTATGCGTCGTCGTTGGCTCAGCATTTCCGCGCGAATCTATTCACCCAATACGTCATCGAGATGGGGCAGTACCCTTCGGCCGATTTCGCGCCAAACGCCGACGCCTACGACGAGTTCTGCTCGACACTGCTCTGCCAGGGTGAAGCCCGTTTGCGCGCCTTCATTCAAGCGCATCGGCAGTATGACGTCGATCCACAGTGTATTTGCAGCAAAGGAATGGCGGCCGATGCCATTCTCTGCTTCGCAAAGCAAAAGGCAATTAACTTGATCGTGATGGGGACGCATGGGCACCGAGGTTTTGAACGATTGATGCTGGGTTCAGCGACCGAGAAGGTGCTGCGGATGGCACAATGCCCTGTCTTGGCGGTACCGGAACCAGATCGTAAGCCCGACGTGTCGAAGGACGTGGTTGATTTGCGCAGAATTATTGCTTGCACGGACTTTTCGGAATTCTCCGAGAGGGTACTGCATCACGCCATTTTCGTGGCTAAAGAATACAAAGCTGACCTGACTCTCGTGCATGTCATCGAGAATGTTTCGACGCCGGGATGCGTCGAGGAGACCGCCACCGCGTATAAGCGGTTGGATGAGCTGATCTCCGCACAGGGAAAGCTTGAGATCACGATCACGACTGCTGTGAGAATTGGCAGGTCCTATCGTGAGATATGCCGGTTAGGCCGAGATCATCGTGCTGAACTCGTAATCATGGCTGTGCATGGCGGCAATTCCTCCGATCGTGCGATCTTTGGCTCTACGACGTACCGCGTGATCCAATCGGGAACCTGTCCTGTTCTCACCATTCCGGCCTGAAACCGACCCATAAATCTGTTGGCAGGCTTCCCCTTGCCGCGGGATGAAAGGCGGTTAAGCGGCAAAACTGTGCTTCCCCAGATGTGATTTTCGTCACTTCTCTGTCAAGAATTCCGTGTACTATTTGCACCATGGGATGCCAGGTGCAAAACTGGCATGGGTTTTGCACTTTCGCATGGCAGGAGACTCGGCTCCTGCGCTCATTCGCATTGCCCGGCTGCATGGCCAGGCTGATTTCTTCATTTTTCATACGCGAACCGCGTACGCAGTCGTTGCGAAATGCTCTCCCCCTCGGCTGTCTCCGCATTTCGATAGGAATCGGCGGTGATGACCATGAACGCCACTGGTGTCAGACCAATTGACCCCACGATCCAGCAGCGATCCAGGTCGCTGCGCCTCGTCGAACTCAAATATTACGGACTTGCAGTCATTTCAGTTCTGATTGCGATCAGTGCGGCGTTGTTCCTGGAGTCCCTCCATTTCCGTGAGGCGGCAGTTCCGTTGCTGCTGTTTGCAGTCGCCATAACATCCTGGTACGGCCGGGCTGGGCCCGCGACGCTCGCGGTGGTCTTGTCGACGGCCAGCTTTTACTGGTATTTCATCGAGCCGGTCCGAACCCCATACATCTATCCGTCGCAGATCCCCTACTTCATTGTCTTTGTTGGGTTCGCGTTGCTTATTTCGTGGTTTGCCAATGTTCGGCGCCGCGCCGAGAAGGCTATCCGCGAGCAAGCGAATCTCCTCGATCTCACACATGACACAGTTTTCGTAATGGACATGGACGGGGCGATCCAGTATTGGAACCGCGGCGCTGAGGAACGATACGGCTGGTCCGCCAAAGAAGTCATCGGCAAAAATGTTCACGACGTCCTGAAGACGGCCTTCCCGAGGCCGCTCGACGAAATTCAAGCGGAATTGATTCGGAAAGGCGGGTGGGAAGCCGAGCTCGTGCATACCAGGAAGGACGAAACCCAGGTCGTCGTGGCGACCCGTTGGGCATTGCAGCGCGACGGGAAGGGAAAACCGATTGCAATCCTGGAAACCAACAACGACATAACGGAGCGCAAACGGGACGAGGAGGCGATGCGCCGGAGTGAAGCTTACCTGAGGGAAGCTGAGCCGGACGGGTAGCTGGGCTTTGGACATAGCGACAGACGCTTATGTTTACGTTTCAGAGGAAGATTACCGGATTTTTGGATTCGATCCGCAGGACGGGTTACCGACGAGGGAAGCCGTTTTCCAGCGAATCCATCCGGACGACCGGGATCGGTGGAAGGAGAATTTCGAGAAGTCACTCCGCGAAAAAGTGGACAGCTCTGCGGAGTACAGAATTGTGCTTCCCGACGGCACGGTGAAACACATTTTCACTGTCCGTCATGCCGTGCTCAATGCCGCGGGGCAACTCGAGAAATGGGTGGGCACTTCGGTCGATATTACGGAGCGCAAGCGCACCGAAGAGGCTCTCCGGCGCAGTGAAGCTTACCTCTCCGAAGCACAACGGCTAACCCACACCGGCGGTTGGGCCACTGACGGTACGCCCAAACCTTTGTACTGGTCGGAGGAATTGTTCCGGCTTTATGGGCTGGATCCCAAAGACGGAGCACCAAACCACGAGGAGGCGATGCAGCGCGTGCACCCGGAGGATCGCGACAAGTACGCCCAGGCGTTCCGTAAGGTCATCGAGCAAAAAGTGGATTCCGACGTTGAGTTCAGAACTGTACTGCCCGATGGAACAATCAAGTACCTCTATGGCTTAGGTCATCCTGTTTTGAATGCCAACGGAGAGCTTGTTGAAGTGATAGGCACGACGGTCGATATCACGGAGCGCAAGCGAGCCGAAGAAGCCTTGAATCGGACTACGGCTTACCTGGTCGAAGCCCAGCGACTGACACACACGGGCGCGTGGGCCGGCGATCCCATCACGACAGCGCCGTTGTATTGGTCGGAAGAAGTATTCCGGCTCTTTGGATTTGATCCGCAGCAGGGACTACCTACGTGGGACCAACCACTCGAGCGAATCCATCCGGAGGATCGCGACAAGTTCTGGCAGACAATGCAGAGGGTGATTCATGAGAAGGTGACTTCCGATTGCGAGTACAGGATTATCTTGCCCGACGGAACGGAAAAACACGCATATGGGACAGCCCATCCCCTCTTGGATGCGAATGGAACAATTGTTGAACTGGTGGGATCGACGGTCGATATTACGGAGCGTAAGCGCGCGGAAGAAGCTATTCGCCAGCGCGAGAAGCAATTTCGTGACGTCTTCGAGGGCATTCCCGCGATGGCCGCAGCTATTCGTATAGATGGCTCGGTTGAATTCACCAATCAACGCTGGCGGGAATACACCGGCATGTCGGTGGAAGAGGCCAGGGGCTCCGGATGGGAGGCCGCAATCCAACCACAGGATATCGGCGCATATTTGGAAATGCGGAGTTCCTCAATCGCCGGCGGGAAAGCATACGAAGCCGAGTTTCGTCTCCGCGCCGCGAACGGTACGTATCGCTGGTTCCTTTCTCGCGGGGTGCCGTTGCGGGATGATCGAGGAAATATCGTCCGGTGGTATGCCATGCTCGCGGACATTGATGATCGGAAGCAGGCGGAAGAGAAACTTCAGCAGGAAAATGTTGCATTACGCGAGGAGATCGACAAGTCGTCGATGTTCGAAGAGATTGTTGGCTCTTCAGCGGCTTTGCGAGCTGTGCTCTCCAGAGTTACGAAGGTCGCTCCGAGCGATTCTACCGTCCTGATCACCGGGGAGACCGGCACAGGAAAGGAATTGATTGCCCGCGCCATTCACAAGCGCTCGCGGCGCTCGTCCAATGCCTTCGTCAGCGTGAATTGCGCATCGATTCCACGTGACCTGATCGCTTCGGAGTTGTTCGGCCATGAGAAAGGGGCTTTTACAGGCGCTACCCAACGGCGTCTGGGACGCTTCGAATTGGCTGATAAGGGCACCATCTTCCTCGACGAGGTGGGCGATCTTCCCGCCGAAACCCAGGTTATGCTTTTGCGTGTATTGCAGGAAAGGGAGTTTCAGCGCGTGGGGGGCGATCGGCCCATTCCCACGAACGTGCGCGTAATTGCCGCCACGAATCGGAATCTACAGACAGCTATCGAATCGGGCACATTTCGCAGCGATTTGTTTTATCGCCTGAATGTCTTTCCCATCGAGACTCCCCCGCTGCGCAAGAGAAAAGAGGACATTCCGCTTCTGGTGGCGTATTTCCTCGATCGTTATTCGAGAAAATCCGGGAAGACCATTCGACAGATCGATAAAAAGAGTCTGGACCTGCTGCAGTCCTACCCTTGGCCGGGCAACATTCGCGAACTTCAGAACGTCATTGAGCGATCTGTGATCGTTTGCGAATCGGAGACTTTTTCTGTGGACGAGAGCTGGTTATCGAGCCAATCTTCCGACGAAGCGCTTGGCTCAACTCTGGGACTCTCCCAAATGCTGGCGAATGAAGAGAAGCAGGTAATTGAAGCCGCCCTGCGTGAATGTGGGGGACGTGTTTCCGGCAGCTCAGGCGCCGCCGCAAAACTCGGCATCGCACGTTCGACGCTCGAATCGAAGATCAGGTCGCTGAGGATTAATAAGAATCGATTCAAGAGCAACTGAACGATGTCTGCATTCGATTCATTCACCTGAGCTGCCGGCTCCATTCTGTAAGGAATTTCGCCATTTGGCGAAATCTCGCCTTTTTCCACGAACGCAACTTCTTATTTATCAGCAGCCTACGTTTGGCGCGCGGATTGCATTTACAAAGGTCGAACTCCGTTAAAGAGGGAGCCAATGCTCAGGATTGACCGAACTGCAAACGGTACAAAGGTCTTCTTCCGATTAAGCGGGCGCATTGGATCTGAAGAGCTAGCTGAGCTGGAGGCCCAGATCAAATCTGAAACCGAGAAACATATTGTCCTTGATCTGAAGGATGTTGTTCTCCTCGATTTAAATGCGGTGGAGTCTCTTGACCGCTTCGAGATGCATAGGGTCGAGCTCATCAATGCTCCCGTTTATATTCGCGCCTGGATTGAATCAGAGAGAGCGCGCCTCCGAATGGAGAGGGACGAAATCGGGCCGAGCAACAGAGAATCCAATTAGTTGGAGGATGTCATGTATTCAATGTCGATTGCTACCGAAGATCGGCGCGACGAAGGGGGCCTTCTCGCCACGATGGCCGCGACCTCGGCGAATGGAAAGCCCATTTCAGAAGCGGATCGCCGGCCTGAGGTTGGCTTTGCTGGGATTGTGGGCGAGAGCAGGGGGCTCCGCGAGGTGCTGGAACTCGTCGATTTGGTAGCCTCTAGCGATTCGACAGTTCTGCTGCGCGGGGAAACCGGGACAGGAAAAGAACTCATTGCACACGCCATTCACGATCGCAGCCGCCGCCGATCGAAATCGTTTGTCAAAGTGAACTGTGCAGCCATTCCCAGCGGGCTTCTGGAGAGCGAGCTTTTCGGATACGAGCGGGGTGCGTTTACCGGCGCAATCGCTCAGAAGACAGGCCGACTTGAGCTGGCAGACCAGGGTACGCTTTTTCTGGATGAGATTGGTGACATTCCCTTGGAACTTCAGCCGAAGCTCCTTCGACTTTTGCAGGAGCGGGAATTCGAGCGGCTGGGCAGCACGCGGACAAAGCAAGTGAACCTGCGTGTAATTGCCGCGACGCATCGCGATTTGGAAGATATGATTCTGCACAGTCTTTTTCGCAGCGATCTTTACTACCGCCTGAACGTGGTGCCGATCACGATTCCGCCGCTCCGCGAACGGCCGGATGACATACCGCTGCTGGTGCAGTATTTTGCGCGGCAATTTGGGCGGCAGATGAACAAGATGATCGGCGCGATCTCTCCGGAAACGATGGAAATGCTGGTTCAATATGCCTGGCCCGGGAACATTCGCGAACTACAGAACATCATCGAGCGGGCCGTGGTGATCCATGAACGCGGCACTCTCACCGTGAAAAAGGGCTGGCTCTGCCACGAGTCCTTTCTAAGTGAATCCCCGTCGCTTTCATCTTTTGCGACGGCCACGACGGGAGAGCGCGATGCGATTGGCGCAGCGTTGGCGCGGGCCCGGGGCAGAGTGTCAGGACCATCGGGTGCAGCCGCCATTCTTGGTATTCCGCCGTCGACTCTTGAGTCAAGGATCAGGTCGATGAACATCAACAAGTATCAGTTCAAAACCGCCTAGCTCCGTTCCCCGCTCTCGACCTTTAGAGACGTTAAAGCGCGAACCATGCTAAGAGAAGTGTTGCTTTGCGAGGGCTTCAATTTGCCGTTCAGTCAACGCTGATAGATCGGTGACCTCGGTGGCAATGATGCGGGGGAAGATTGTCGAATGGTGGGTCTTCAAGTACTCCACCAGGAAGTCCAGGGCGCTGCTTTTGCCAGTGCCATGCCCGATGAGGACGATTTCCCCGGCCGGTTTCAGCTCCTCTGCGATTTGTTCATAGAACGAAGCTTCCTCGGGGACACGCTGCCCCGCAAAATGTGACTCTTTGCGATGGATCAAGTGGCGATGAAATCCATGCGGATCGTATGGTTGAATGGCCTCGTCGCGTTCGGGTCCGCTCCCGCCCAGATGCTGATAGATCCGCGCCGTGTGATGATCGATCACCGTGACTATGCGGCCGGCAGGCGCCGATTCCTTCGGGACAGGGCCAACTCCGGCATCATGCAGAAACCGCCGCAGGCGTGAAACCTCATCTACATCCAGGCTGTGGGAATGTGGCCGTTTGAAAAACGCCCGCTGAGCGCCGGCCACAAACTCGACCTCGTTGTCCTCGCGCGGCTGAACCTCGCCAAGCTTCCCCATCAGCTCGACAACTTCGTTCCAGCTCAGATTGCGCGGGAGCTTGCCACTCGTAAGGCTCTTCAAAAGCTTGGTTTGGTTGTGCGGGAGATGGCTGTTCATTTGTCTCTCTTTCTTCCGCAGGAATACACCCGAGGTCGATTCGATGGATACACTCGACCAGGCAAATATCCGGATGGGATGCCGTGGGCTGACGTGCGACGGTTTGTGAGCCGCCGCGGTCAGCCCGGCAGTCACGCTGTACGTGCAGCGAGAAATCACCTAAGCAGCGATGACCAAATCGTCCTCAACCCAAGTAACGCCGGGGGCCGACCAGGCCGCTCGCTCCGCCTCGTTACGCTCCGCCCAGGAGGACACATTGCCACGCAGAGTCACTCTGCTGCCTTCGATCTTCACAGTGATTCGATCGGCATCGATTTCTGCAGCCCTGCGTAATGCCGCCTCGATATCGGATTGCACTACATAAGCCGATACTGGCTGCTTCTTCAGCGTGATCAGATTCATGACCCCTTTGACACCGGTGAGGTTGCGAACCGAGTTGGCTGCCGCATCCTGCTGATACTTGTAGGTAACTTCGCCGTTCAAAGTGATCCATCCATCTGCCACCTTGATCTTGACCGCGTCCTTTGGAACCAGGATGTTCCAATTGATTGCATTGACGGCCGCTCCGGCGATGTCTTCGTCGTTGCGAACATGCAGAGAGGGAATATCGACTTTGAGCTCATCTGTCACTGCCGTTACACCGGCCACTCTTTCGGCAGCCTGTACGGCGTTGGACCTTTCAGTCCAGCTCCGCACAAATCCAGAGAGGCAGATGACGCCGTCTTTCGCAGTAACGCCAATCTTCGAGGCGTCGACACTTGGTTCCCACTTCAGTTCCTGGAGAACATCCTCTTGTACCTGTGAATTGCTTTTTGCCATGGTTTGTCCACCTCAAATGAATTTGGATTGCGTCGCGAGACACTCAGGCCTGCGACCCATTCCCTAGACACAAGAGCACGTCTCTTGCCAAAGCTCCCGACTGATTGGACTGGCTTATTCCACTGCAGCCCAAGCTATTTGTCGCCGAGTTCGCGAATTCGCGAAGAAATCCTGCCGTCAAGCGCGGTTAATGGAACTTTCTCCCAACCTGCTTCAGGATTCGAGCAGCAAAACACGCACTTATGACGGAATTGCATCTGTAGAGTGGTCTGGCACAACAACTGCATGAGTTCTTGCGGGCGTCCCCGTTCGTCAACAGGAACTTTTCGCGGGCGTGAATTGTGCAAACCGACATACGAGGTCCGATCTGGTTTTGGTTCTATCGCTTTCTGGTCTTGTTTCCTCTGGTGATAGGCGCCATATTTCCTGCGCCAGGCGCGGGCCGAGGATTTTTATTGAACTTTGCCGTAGCTTGTGGGTATGTGGGTTTGTCGATCGTCGCGCTGGAATTCTCACTCGTGGCTCGCCTAAGGCATGTCGCCGGCGCCTTTGGGCAGGACGCGCTGGAGCAGTTTCACCGGCAGATGGCTTATGTAGCGATCCTGTTCCTGTTGGCTCACCCCATCTTGCTGATGGTGTGCGGTTATCCGCTGGGGCTGCTGAATCCGTTCTCTTCGGGAAGCATATGGGCGTGGCGTTGGGGGGCGATCGCTCTCTTCGGCTTGGTGGTGCTCATGGCTCTTTCCATGGGCTATAAGCTTTTCCGAATGTCCTACGCGTGGTGGCACGTTACCCACCGATTGCTTGCACCGGCTGTGCTGATTGCAGCACTCCTGCATATCTTCATGGTCAATGGATTCACCGGCAGGCTGCCGATGAGATTCCTATGGGTCATTTACCTCGCGGGATTTCTCGGCATCACGATTTACCACCGTGTTTATACGCCGATCCGTATGTGGCGGAGGCCATGGGTTGTCGTACGGAACTCACCGGAACTCGGAAGTGCCAGAACATTGGTGCTGGAGCCTGTAGGCCACGCTGGCCTTTCTTATGAACCGGGCCAGTTCGCCTGGCTCAATCTGGGAAAGACGCCTTTTTGCGGCGAAGAACATCCGATTTCGTTTTCAACCTCAGCCGAGAATCCTGCTAAAGGTGCGATTGCTTTCACCATAAAGGCACTCGGAGACTGGTCGAGCACAGTGGTGCCAAAGGTCCAGCCCGGAACGCGGGTTTGGGTGGATGGGCCCTATGGCGTTTTCAGCCCCGATCGGGAGCAAGGCCCTGGCTATGTTCTGCTTGGCGGCGGAATTGGAATTACACCCCTCTATTCCATGTGTCTGACCATGGCAGACCGCGGAGACGCGCGCCCGTTCTTCCTCTTTTATGGAGGCCGCAGCCTCGACGACCTCACATTCCATGACGAAATCGATCAGCTTACGAAACGCATGAACCTAAAATGCATTTATGTGCTGGAGCGCGCTTCGGCCGATTGGCGCGGTGAAACTGGATTCATCGATGCCAACCTTCTCCAGCGATACCTGCCCCAACAGTACAAGCGATATCAATACTTCATTTGTGGCCCGCTCGCCATGATGGATGCGATGGAGCGGGTATTGCCGGCCATGGGCATCGCTCGAGAGAACATCCACACAGAGCGTTTCGGCGAAGTGTAGTAGGGGGTACCATGTTTCACGTGATGATTACGCGGGCCGTGATTGCCACGGCGGCTTTCTTTGTTCTTGGATGTGCGATCTTTGCGCTGATAGTGCGTTAGGTTAGGATTCCCGCTGTGCCGGAGTGCCAATGAACCTCGTTCTCAAAGTCGAGAACCTTGCCGTGCAGTTCGAGGCAATGCGCGTTATCAACGACCTGAGCTTCTCGGTCAACAAAGGCGAGTTGCTTGCGATCATAGGGCCGAACGGCGCCGGAAAGACAGTGCTACTCAGGACATTGATCGGGTCCATTCCTTTCTCCGGTACCGTAGAGTGGGCGCCCGGTAGCCGCATCGGGTATGTTCCACAAAAGCTCGATCTCGACCGCGACATCCCAATTACCGGACTCGACTTCCTTCGAGCGCGAGTCGCTCTCGCCGGCAAACGGGCACTGGACATCTCATCCATATTGATGCAGCTTGGCCTTCCATTGGAAGTTGCGAAACGCCCCATCGGAGCCTTGTCTGGAGGGCAGTTCCAGCGGATTCTGATTGCTTTCGCGTTGGTGGGCGATCCGAACGTCCTGCTCCTCGATGAGCCGACCGCCGGCGTGGACGTGCCCGGCGAAGAGCGCATCAACGAACTTGTCCATCGGCTTCAGCAAAGTCAAGGTCTGACCGTCCTCTTCATTTCCCACGAACTGTCAATCGTGAACCAATACGCTACCAACGTTTTGTGCATCGGCCACGGGCGCCCTTGCTTTGGGCCGCCAAGGACGCTGCTCACGCCCGAAACGCTCCGAGATCTCTATGGCACCGAGGTGAAGTACCATGTCCACGACCGTTGATATTCTGCTGCTGTCAGTCGCCATGGCCGCGGCTTCAGGCTTCATCGGCTCTTTCGCCGTGATGAAGCGGATGGCGCTCGCAGCTGATCCGCTCTCCCATGTCGCGTTGCCTGGAATCGGTGTGGCGTTGGCGTTGCGCATCAATCCAATGATCGGCGCTGCTGCAATGCTCGTCTTCGGTGCTCTGCTGGTGTGGGCGCTCGAAGACAGGGCACGAGCGGCGACAGAGACGGTCATTGGGGTAGTCTTCTCAGCGGCATTGGCAGTTGGCAGCATCACGACCAGGGGCGAGGACCTCATCGATGCTTTGTTTGGCGCGACAGGCTCGTTGGGGCGCGGGGAGTTGGCATTCGGTATCGCCATGGCATCCGCAATTATTGCCTTCATCGTTCTTTCTCGGAACAGTCTTATTGTCGCGTTCGTCTCTCCCGACGTGGCGCGCACGGCGGGCGTAAATGTCCGCCGGCTTGACTTCTTTTACCTCGAAGCCTTCGCGCTTACCATCGCCCTGGGCCTTCGCTTTCTCGGTGTGTTGCTCATGGGAGCATTAATCACTGTTCCTGCGGCAAGCGGCAGACGTCTGGCAAGCTCTTTATCCACGATGTTGCAGATCACCGTCACGATCTCGGTGACTTCTACTCTGATTGGAACCTGGATCGGCTTGTATTTGCACCGGCAAAGTGGTCCATTGATTGTCCTTGTCGCCACCGGCATCTTCTTGCTCAGTTTGCTGCCGCTGCCCTTTAGTGCACGGCGTCAAAGCCAGGTGACAGCTTCGCGCTAGAAGATGGTTGGATTTGGATTCGTTCCTGAATAGCTGCCGGCGAATCGGCCCAGCGAAGCCTAGCCGCCGAAAAGCGCCGTTAAGTCCCGCCTGCTACATCTGCATTCACCACTCGCGGTGAACGACCTGATTCCAATCACGGTGAGCGGCAGGAATGCGGGTCGTCAACTTACTTTCTCAACGGTTTTCCGTGTTGCCAGCGAGTAAATCAGAACTGAAGACCCCGTAACCACGAGATTGATGCCCAGAATGATTCCAACAGTCCAATATGAATAGCCGGGCCATGGAAGTACGAGCACGAATGCCATAAGCAATGTGAAAATGGCGTCGAAAAGAGCCCATACGGAACCGGCATAGGGGCGGATCCGGAAGAACGTGATGAACTCCAGGATGCATTCGAAGCAAAAAATGCTTGCGATGAGCAGGCCAAGCGCCTCGTCAGCTATACGCGGATGGAATGCCACGTATCCACCACCCGCGATATAGAGGAAACCGATCAGTAATCGCCAGATCAATGCACCAGCATGCCAGTCGCCAGTCGCAGAGATCACGTAAGTAAGACCGCTGAGAATGGCGATCCACGCAATAATGACCGAAACCATGATCTCGGTCCTCCGCGTAAGAATCACTGCGAGGAGTCCCAGAAAGATCATGACGACTGCCCATCCGACGGACGCTCCTGCAACCTCTTTGAAAGCTCTTGAGACTTGGTGTCGCATGTTTTCCTCGCTCATGCGAATTCTGGATGCACAATCTTTGCCAACCTTAAGTTCCTGAAAATGCAATGAATCGGCGCTGCCAATCGTGCGAGAATTTCGTGAATTCGCGGTGAGATCCTGACCGCTCTGCAAGCCCCGGGGATTGTTTTCAGAAGGTTAGCTATGGTCCCGGCAATGCATCAGAAATCGGAGAAGAAATGGCATGTCTGCGAACAATGTCGCTGCCGGCGGGTGGCCTCAAAACGGTGCCGGCACTGAGGAGAAAGCAATGAAAATCAATCCAAGGGCGGGTCAGCCCGCTCTTATTTCCGACCTCGTGGATGTGTCGAAACTGCTTGCCGCCTATTACGACCGCCGGCCGGACCCTCGTCTACCGGGCCAATGCGTCGTCTTCGGCACCTCGGGACACAGGGGCTCATCCTTCAATTGTTCGTTTAACGAGTGGCACATCCTCGCCATCACCCAGGCCATCTGCATGTACCGGCGGCAGGCTGGAATAGACGGGCCGCTTTTCCTGGGAATCGATACGCACGCTCTTTCACGTCCGGCCATGACGACCGCGCTTGAAGTGCTCGCCGCAAATGCAGTGGACGTGATGATTGCGGAGAGCGATGATTACACCCCAACCCCCGTGATTTCTCATGCAATCCTCTCCTACAATCGTGCCCGCTCGGGCGGCTTGGCAGATGGCATTGTCATCACGCCCTCGCATAATCCTCCGGAGTCGGGTGGGTTTAAGTACGATCCTCCACACGGCGGACCGGCAGAAGCCAGTATCACTGAATGGATCGAAGCCCAGGCCAACGAGTTTCTCATGAGCCAACTCGATGGCGTCAAGCGCGTGCCGATCGGAAAAGCTTTTTCCGCTCCGACGACCCATAAGCACGATTATCTGACGGCGTACGTTGAAGACCTTCAGCGCGTCATCGATATGGAGGTTGTCCGAACCTCCGGCATCAAATTAGGAGTCGACCCGCTGGGCGGAGCCGGGGTTCATTACTGGCAATCGATTGCCCAGCGCTATGGATTGAATCTGAGTGTCGTCAACGACGCTGTCGATCCGACCTTCCGTTTTATGACACTCGATTGGGACGGGAGGATCAGAATGGATCCCTCGTCTCCATGCGCGATGCAGTCCCTGATTGCGATGAAGGACAGGTTCGATCTTGCCTTTGCCTGCGACACGGACCACGATCGCCACGGAATTGTAACCAAAGGCGCGGGTCTGATGCCGCCCAATCACTACCTTTCGGTTTGTATTCATTACTTGTTTGGCGCCCGGAGTCATTGGCCTCCGCGCGTTGCAGTCGGCAAAACAGTTGTGAGCAGCAGCATGATCGATCGCGTCACGGCAAAGCTCAACCGGTCCCTTTACGAGGTTCCGGTTGGGTTCAAATATTTCGTGGATGGCTTATTGCATGGCCAACTCGGCTTCGCCGGCGAAGAGAGCGCCGGGGCATCTTTTTTGCGTTGTGACGGCGCCGTGTGGACAACCGATAAGGATGGAATCATTGCGGCTTTGTTGGCTGCGGAGATTACTGCCAGGACCGGCAAGGATCCGGGAACGATCTACAGCGATCTCACTCAGGAACTCGGTGATCCACTGTACGATCGCACGGACGCGCCGGCGAACAGCGCACAGAAGGCCATACTCGAACGCATGACGGCGCAGAGCATTCAGGTCAGCGAACTCGCAGGTGAGAAGATCACGTCTATTCTCACCCACGCGCCAGGAGACGGAGAGGCAATCGGCGGTGTCAAGGTGATGGCTCAAAGCGGGTGGTTCGCGGCGCGGCCCTCCGGAACAGAAGAGATCTATAAGATTTATGCCGAAAGTTTCACCGGCAAGCAGCATTTGGAACAGATTGAGGCCGAGGCCGAGCGCATCGTTGCCAACGTATTTGCGACTGCGGGTACCGCTCCCTAGCCGTATCCGGTTTTGAAGAGAAGTTGGATGGTGCGAATCAGATTCCTGCACTATCGACGGGCAACAGTATTGATGCCCTATCGGTGACCCGCTGAAAAGCTTGCCTCGGGGCCACGAAGTGATTCTGCCAGTCGCTACTTCGCGGCGAGCCGCTGGTTCATTTTTGCGGCCGCGCCTACAGCTAATTGGTCAACGCAGTCCTGAACCGCATGGTTCATTTGCGCTACGACTGAGTCGACGCTGCTTTTTTCAACGTTGAATGTCGCGGTCGCTTCGCCTGCCCACTCCGTCGAGCCTGTTCGCAGATTGATCAATTCAGCCGAGACTTTCGCCGTCACTCGAACCGGACCATCGTAATCAAGTTCTTCAAGCCGTTCGAGCCGCCCGGTCACCAGGTAGTCCTGCTCATTCCGACCATCGTACCTTTTAACGACGGAGAAAAGTTCTCCCGAACGAAAAGAATCGATCATGGCCGAGGAGATCGTTTCAGCAGGATCGACCGCCCATCTGTGATATTCGTAAAACCCAATCTCTTCGGGGGACTTCCGGTAAACGATCCGTCCCTGGCGGAGATACTGAGGTGCTGCGAACTCGCTCACCGCGACTGTGGCCGCAATCTGTCTGCCGCTCACTGCACCCGATTCTGTTGGAACCATTGCCAACGTGTAATAGTGCGGTTGAGGAACCTTGCCGAAGCAACCGGCCATCAGCAGTGTCGCCGCGCAGGCGCTAATCTTCGAGATGTTTGGCATCAGTGCACCCCCGTTGGCGGCACTTTCCGTCCCTTGGGCCGCTGGATTCGCACCAGGCTCCACGGCCGCTCCTTGAGCGATTCCGTCAGTTCGTTTAGGTTGTCGGTGATCGTGCGTAGATTTTCGATCGTATAGGTCAAATCCTGATCCTTCGTGCGCATCGACGCCTGCAGCTCGGTAAGCGTTTTTCTCACCTCGACAAGGTCGTCCTGGCCCGGCTCTCGCAGCGCGGTGATCGTTGCATCCGCATTGGAAACAGTCTGGTTCACGTTGTCCACGGTCGGGCCGACTTTGGCCATCACGTCATTCGCATTCTTTGTCAGGGTCAACAGCTGGTCGCTAATCTGATCAATCTTCGGCGACGTGCGAGTCACAATCGCATCCGCATTGGCCGCTATGTTCTCGATGTGCTGCTGGTTCGTCTTGTTGGTGATTTGGTTCAGATTGGCCAACACCTGCCGCGTGTCGCCGGTTATGTTGTCCATGTCTGTGTGTGCCGCGCCAAGCAGGTTGTTCGCTGAATCTGCCAGAGCCACGAACTTGCGTTCGGCGTCATCGACACTGATCGTTTCCTGTGAATTGATAACGCTGCCCGGCGGCAAACGCGGCGCATTGTTCGATCCGGTCGTGATCGAGACCACCGGGTTCGTGACCAGGGTGACCGATTCGAGCCGCGCAACCGATTTGGCGTTCATGGGCGTGCCTTGTTTCACATCGAACAGAATCTCGATGCGCGTAGGATCCTGCGGGTCGGGATGAACCGCAGTCACCGTGCCCACCGTAATCCCCCCAAACAGAACATCAGCTCCCGGCTCGAGCCCACCTGCATATCGCAAATAGGTCTTGTATGAAGCGCGCGCCCCCTTGATTTGAGCGCTGCTCACCTTGTAGACCGTGATCAGAAGGATCGCTGCGCACAGAATAACGAAGGCTCCAACTTTAGCTTCGGTTTTCATCAACTCGCTCCTGCCAGTCCCGCCAGTTGGGAAAGGTGATCTCGTGCGGCCGCACTTTCCGTGATCGGGTCTGCAATCCGGTCAAGGAACTGCCGTATGCGCGGATGAGTACTGGCCTTGAACGCTTCCTTGTTTTCCACCGCTATGAGAGAGCCGCGGTAAAGCATTGCAATCCGATCGGCGATCTTAAATGCGCTCGCCAGTTCATGCGACACAACCACGATCGTCATATGGAACGCGTGTTTCAGGAACAGAATCAGGTCGTCGAGCCCGGCCGCGACAATTGGATCGAGACCCGCCGACGGCTCGTCGAAGAGCAGAATCTCCGGATCAAGTGCAGTCGCGCGCGCAACCGCCGCGCGCTTCTTCATGCCCCCCGAAAGCTCCTGCGGCATTCGGTCAATGGCTTCACCCAAACCGACGGCCGCCAGCTTCATGTAGGTCATGATTTCGATAATCGAATCGGAAAGGGTGGTCAGTTCATGAAGGGGAAGGCCGACGTTCTCCCTCACCGACATGGAATTGAAAAGGGCTGCTTCCTGAAACGCCACACCCATCGTGCATCGGATCGCCCTCAAATCCTTCCGGGAGCAGTGATTGATGTCCACTCCCCGGATTTTGACAGTACCTGAAGTCGGCTGCTCGAGCCCGATGATATGCCGCATCAACGTCGTCTTGCCTGAGCCGCTCCCACCGAGCAGGACCATAATCTCACCGCGTTCGATCTCCAGGCTGACATTATCCAGCACTCGGTTCGATCCATATTCGACCGTCAAGCCATCGACCGATATCATCGCATCCGCCATGGGCTTAATCCTTGCGCACCAGATAGAAAATCGCGGTAAAGAATACGTCAGCCAGGATCACCAGCGATATCGATTTCACAACGGCGGACGTAGTCGATCTCCCTACCGCCTCCGGGCCTCCCCGCACTCTGAAACCTTCCATGCAGCCGACGTTCACAATGATTGCCGCGAAGATCAGGCTCTTCAGAAGTCCCGTGAAGACATCGCGCATGTCAATCGCATTGAAAATGTAGCGCAGATACATGGGGAGAGTGATTCTCGTGGTGATAAACATGAAGGCCGCGCCGGCAAGGATGCCTGCTGTATTGCTCACGATGGTCAGGCACGGGATCACAATGCATGCCGCGATGTATTTGGGCACCATCACTATCTCGATCGGATCAAGAGCCATAGTTTTGAGCGCGTCGATTTCGTTGGTCACTACCATAGTGCCAATTTCGGATGAGAATGCCGACCCGGATCGGCCGCACACGATCAGCGCAGTCAACAGTGGGCCCGCCTCGCGAGTGAAACCAACGGCCACAACGTCCATCACGTACTGCAGAGCTCCGAATTTCCGCAGCTCCGATCCGGTCTGCATGGCCAGGATGAATCCTGTGCAGATTGACATGACAGCCACGATGGGCACGCCTTCGACGCCGATCATCGCCATCTGGCGCATTGCAGCACGCCAGCGCCCCCGCTTCACCAGCGCGCGCGGCGATGCCCGCAGACCCGACCAGAATTGCAAGGTGAGCCCGCCCACGTAGGCAAGACCGTTGATCACTCCCGCTCCGATCGATTCCAGCATATTCATCTGCGTGGCTCCTGCCGTTCGATTTCAATGAGTCGATCGAGGTGCGTGATTTCGAGAAGGTATCGGGGCTGATCCTGAACCGCGCTGAGAATGAGCCGTGTACCTTGCTTGCGCGCCTTGCCGGCAGCCTGCAAAAGCGTGGCGAGCCCTGAAGTGTCGATGTAGGAAACCCCGGACATGTTCACCGTGAGTTTTGGCGGCTTTGTGAGCAGCGCATTCGCCAGCATAGAGTTCATTTCTCCGGAATTCGTGACTGTAATGCGGCCGTGAATGTCGATTCTTCCAGCCCTGCCCGCGACTTCCTTTGCCTCATCGATATCGCGACACATTTTGCCCGACTACCTCATCGGAATCTTGATTTGCGGCACAAGGTCGAACACCGTACCGCATTTCCCGCCAAGAATCCACCTGAACATCGAGCAATATGAAGACCAGTACTAAGTAATTGAAGAAATTGGGGTGCCCCTTGGTCCGGACCCATCGCGGTTCGCGAATTTGTGAGGATTCCGCGAGACGTAATCCGGCTCAAGACCGCTCGGCTCACATTCCGGCCGTCGGGTTTCACCTTTCTTTGTCTTCGCGAATTCGCGAAACGAACGCGATTTCTCTTTGTATCGTATGCAATCGTTTCAAGGGCTTAGGTGTGGCACCTGCATTGCATAAAGAAGGGTGCAGCCTCCTCCTCAAAGAAAGGATTCACTCTATGTCCGGCGAATACGCAAACGATGCCACTTCGGTCTATCTGATCGGGGGCGGAATAGCATCTCTCGCAGCCGCTGCTTTCCTGATCCGCGACGGAAACATTCCGGGCGAAAACATCACCGTCCTGGAGGAATCGCCAAAGATTGGCGGAAGCCTCGACGCCGCAGGAAACCCAAAAGACGGATACATCATGCGCGGCGGCAGGATGTTCGAGAGCAAGTACGTCTGTACCTTTGATCTCTTTTCATCGATTCCGACGCTGGACGAAAGCAAAACAGTTACGCAGGAGATCTTCCAGTGGAACGAAACCATGAAGACCTCATCGCAGTCCCGTCTCTTTCGGAATGGCGCGAGGGTCGACGCTTCGAAGTTCGGCCTGACGGAACGGCAGATTCTCACTTTGGAGCGAATTTCGCTTCAACCGGAAGAGGCGCTCGGAAAAAGCAGCATCAGGGATCACTTCGAGCCCTCGTTTTTCGATACGGATTTCTGGTTGATGTGGTGCACGACCTTCGCCTTCCAGCCGTGGCACAGCGCCGTCGAATTCAAGCGCTACCTGAACCGGTTTACGCATATGGTCTCGGGCTTCAACAAGCTCAAAGGCATTATGCGCACCGTTTACAACCAATACGACTCCCTGGTGCGCCCTCTCGAAAAATGGCTCCTGGACCGTGGCGTGAGATTTCAATACAACACTCGCGCTCTCGATCTCGAATTCCATGACGGCTTCGACGGATATTGGGTTCGGCGAATCCACTGCCATCACCTTGGTGAACGGTTTGACATCGACGTGGGCGAACACGATCTGGTCATAGCGACGCTAGGCTCGATGGTGGAAGGATCGACCCTGGGGTCGATGGATGCAGCTCCGTCGGTCAAAGGGTTGTCTGGGCGCGGCGGTTGGGGCCTCTGGGAGAAAATTGCGGCTGGCAACTACGAATTTGGTTGCCCGGACACTTTCACAGAACACATTCAAGAATCGAAATGGGTGTCTTTCACCACGACACTTCATGACCCTACGTTCTTCCGGTTTGTCAGAGACCACACGGGCAATGTACCCGGAGAAGGCGGGCTCATCACTTTTCCAGAGTCGCACTGGTTAGCATCGATCGTTCTCCCCCACCAGCCACACTTCATCGGGCAGCCTAATGACGTTCAGGTCTTCTGGGGCTATGGACTTTTCGTCGATGAGGACGGGAATTTCGTGAACAAGTCGATGGCCGATTGCACCGGTCGCGAGATCATGACCGAGATTATGGGGCACCTGAGAATTGACGACCATCAGGCTAAGAAGATTCTGAATTCGTCGACCTGCGTCCCTTGCATGATGCCCTATATCACCAGCCAATTCCTGTGCCGATCAAAGGGCGATCGCCCTGAGGTGGTGCCACCAGGATCGCGGAATCTGGCTTTTGTTGGTCAGTTCTGCGAACTGCCCGAGGACGTAGTATTCACCGTGGAGTACTCCATCCGGTCGGCGCAAACAGCCGTGTATTCACTGCTTGGATTGGATCGGACACCGCCTCCAGTTTACAGAGGCCAGGATAACCTGCGGGTTCTTCTCAAAGCCGTGGAAACGTTGCACGACAGGCAGTAAGCCAGAGTCGCAAGCCTGGGTAGAACCCGAACTCTTTTGGAACTGATTTAGAGGAAGACCGTTGAAAGGAATCGTCAAACTCGCGTTCAAGTTGCTTGTCAATGACACCGCTAAGTTCACCGCACTCTTGTTAGGCATCACGTTCGCGGTTTTTCTAATGATGTTCGTAACTTCGATGTTCGTAGGAGTATTAAATCACGCCTCGGCGACAGTTATAAACATCGGATCGACAATCTGGGTCATGGACCCCGCGGTCCAGACAGTGGCAAATACCGTGGGGATCCCCGACTATGTGCTTGACGCGGTGCGGAGCATGCACGGGGTCAAGTATGCCGTTCCTCTCTATTCCGGGGGCGGATTGGCAAAGCTCCCCGACGGAACCTACCAGACCGTCAACATCATCGGATTGGACGACACAAGCCTTCTCGGCCGCCCCGAATTAATCGAAGGGCAGATCGAGAATATCTACGCAGAGAACGGGTTCATCGTGGTACGCGATGCCGAGTTTTCTAAACTCGAGAATCCCCATATCGGTTCGGAATTTGAGTTGAACGACAATCGCGGCGTCATCGTTGGAATCGCCAAGGTGAATACATCCGGTTTATATGGGACGCCGACTCTTTACACAACCTACTCCAGGGCCGTTCAGTATTTGCCCAATCCTCGCTACACGATCTCTTACGTGCTCGTGGAACCCCAAAGCGCCGGTGATATCAAAGCCATCAAGGACCAGGTACAGGCTCTTGGGTATCTCGCCCTGACCAAAGAGGAGTTTATGAAAAGAACCGCCGATTTCTTTGTGTACAAGACCGGTGGTGGAACCAACATGCTGATCATGATGCTCATTAGCTTTATCGTTGGGCTGTCTATTTCCGGTCAGACTTTCTACACATTCATTCTCGAGAATCTGGAGCGGTTTGGCGCATTGAAGGCCATCGGAGCGAGGAGCCGTGACTTGGTGATGATGATCCTGTTCCAGACAACATTTACGTCGCTTACCGGATATGGATTGGGAATCGGGCTTTCCGTGCTCACGATCTGGCTGGCACGGGCAAGACTTCCAAGCTATGCCGCTATGCTCTCCTTCGGCAATCTCGCGCTCGGATTCGTGATGGTAGCAGTGATTGCCGCGATTTCAAGCTATGTAGGAGTTCGCAGGGTTTTGCGGATTGATCCGTTCGAAGTTTTCAGAGGTTGATATGCCACGTGCCGCCATTCAAGCGAAGAATCTGGTCAAGTCGTTCGGCGAGGCCGAGGCCAGAACTGTCGCTTTGAAGAGCGTAGACCTTGAGACCTACTTCGGCGAGATGGTCTACATCGTGGGGCCATCGGGAAGCGGGAAGACAACCCTGCTCAGCGTTCTTTCGGGCATCCTTAAGCCAAATGAAGGCAGCGTTCTTGTGGAAAACGTCGATATCTGGAAACTGGACGCCGATCATCTGGCCGATTTCCGCCGCGAGAAGATTGGATTCGTTTTTCAGGACTTTCATTTGTTTCCGCGCCTGACGACGGCCGAGAATGCGGCGGTACCGCTCATCCTGAAAAAACGCGATTGGGATGAATCCGTGCATGAAGCGGAGGGCTGCCTGGAGATTGTCGGTTTGAAAGGACGCGCGGACCTTCCGCCCGTCAAGCTTAGCGGAGGGGAGCAGCAACGGGTGGCGATTGCGCGAGCCATTATCAGCAAACCTGACATTTTGATCATGGATGAGCCAACCGCCTCGCTGGATGGCGATACCGGAAATGCGATCCTGCGCTTTGTTCGCAAGAACCTTCTCAATGAAAACCGCTGCGTGGTGGTCGTAACTCACGACGCCAGAATCTACGAATATGCGACCCGGATTCTGCAAATGGAAGATGGACGTCTGACCGCCACGAAAGGAGCGAACGTGGTATGAAGCATAAGTACATCTTTGCAGCTTCGCTTGCCGGCATCCTGGCAGGCATTGCAACGGCCTTCTTTTTCAGCATCAAAACGCCGGCCCTCCCGCCCGCGTTCAGCCCGGCCGTAAACCCGTTCCGAAATGCGATCTACGCTGAGGGTATTATCGAGAGCGCGCAAACGAGCGGCGAAAACACGAGTCTTTATCCGGAAGTGGCTGGCACGGTGAAAGAGGTCCTGGTTTCAGAAGGCCAGCAAGTCAAGGCCGGCGATCCACTACTTCGCCTTGACGATTCGGTTCAGCGAGCGACGACGGAACAACTGGCCTCACAGGCAAAAGCCGCTAAAGCACTACTCGATGAGTTGAAGGCGCAACCGAGACAGGAGACTCTAGATGTCGCGGGCGCGCAGGTCACCGCTGCTGAAGCCTCGCTAAATATGGCTCAGGAAACGTATCAGAAAGACTTGGCTGCTTACCAGATGGATCCTCGTTCGGTAAGCAGGGACGCCCTGGACACTGCGGCAAACGCCGCCAAAGTCGCTAGCGCCAACCTGGACGTCGCCAGAAAGCAATACACATTGATCAAGGCAGGAGCCTGGATCTACGACATTCAAAACCAGGACAGGCAGGTGTCGGCGCTGGAACAATCGCATTTGGCGTCGAGCGCTCTACTCGCCAAATACACGTTGCGCGCTCCAAGAGACGGGGTCGTCCTTTCCATCAACACAATCGTCGGCAATTATGTCTCACCTCAGGGCGCCTACGACGCGTATACGCAAGGTGTAGGCCCGGTCATCACTTTAGGATCGCCACCGACTCAACTCAATGTGCGTTGTTATGTGGATGAGATCCTGGTTCCTCGGCTGCCGCTGGGACCCAGGATGCAAGCGCAGATGGCGATTCGCGGTTCGAATGTGAAACTGCCCTTGCAGTTTGTCAGGGTGCAACCCTTCGTCTCTCCCAAGATCGAACTTGCGAACCAGCGCCGGGAGCGCGTCGATGTCAGGGTCCTGCCTGTGATCTTCGCGATCGCCAAGCCGGCCGATATCAATTTGTTTCCAGGGGAACTTGTCGATGTCTACATCAGCGAATGAACGAGAGGGTCACAGAGCCCGTAAAGCAGTGCTCGCGTTTCCGCTGCTCGCTCTCATGATTTCGAGCTGCAGCGTCGGTCCTAAGTATGCGCGTCCACCTGTCGAAACCGCATCAGCTTGGAAAGAAGCGCCGCGACAAGCGGAGAGTGGCCCACAGATCTGGCAGCCCGCAATACCGAGCGATACCGCGTCTCGCGGAAAGTGGTGGACAGCATTCAACGATCCGCAATTGAATGAATTGGAAGAGAAGGCAATCGCCTCAAACCGGCAAATCGCTGCAGCCGCCGATAGCTTTCTCGCTGCGAGGGCTATGGTTCGTCAAGCGCGCTCGCAGTATTACCCAACGCTGACTGCATCTCCTAGTGCGACTCGTTCCCTTCCTTCGACCGCCGAGTTTGGCGGCCTGAAAACAGGCAATTCCACCACATCCGGACCGAGCGTCCATACGTTCAACAACTTTTCTCTACCATTCGATGCATCCTGGGAGCCTGACTTCTGGGGGCGAATCCGAAACAGCGTACGCGCCAGCACTTATAACGCACAGGCGAGCGCCGCGGATCTGGAGAATGTTCGCCTTATTGCGGAAGCAGAACTGGCTGTTGATTACTTCGAACTCCGCGCTCAGAACTCCCTAAAGCTTATATTGGATTCGACTGTGACCAACTTTCAGACAGACTTAGACCTGACTCGTTCCCAGTACAAAACCGGATTAGGCTCTGACGAAGCAGTGGCGCAGGCTGAGGCGCAACTCGAAGCGGCTCAGGCTCAAGACTCGGATTTGGAATCATTGCGAGACCAATACGAACATGCAATCGCTGTTTTGATCGGCCAATCCCCTTCGACCTTTTCGCTGCGAGTGAATGCTTTGGATGAGCCGCCGCCCCAAATCCCCGTCGGCATCCCTTCTGAACTTCTCGAAAGGCGCCCGGATATCGCCTCTGCGGAACGATCAATGGCTGTTGCGAATGCGCAAATCGGAGTCGCGAAGGCCGCCTACTTCCCATCGGTGCTACTGAACGGCGAGGGCGGCTTCGGAAATTCGCAAGTCTCAAATTGGTTGACCTTGCCAAGCGGCTTTTGGGCGGTCGGAGCCGCCCTTTCCGAAACAATCTTCGACGCTGCATTGCGCAAGGCAACCGTCCAGCAGTATCGCGCGACCTATGACCAGACGGTGGCGAACTATCAACAGACTGTGTTCAGCGCGTTTCAACAGGTCGAGGACAACCTCGCATCTCTCCGGGTAGTGCGACGGGATCTTGCGTGGCAGAACCAGGCCACAGAATCAGCGAGCCGAGCGCTTGAGGAAGCGACTACGCGGTTTAAGGCTGGGCTCGATCCCTATCTGAACGTTGTCGTTGCCCAGACTGCTCTGCTGAATGACCAGCAGGTTCAGGTGAAATTCCGGGCCCAACAAATGGTCGCAACTGTCCAACTTATCAAGGCGCTCGGAGGTGGCTGGAACGGCGCGACACTTCCATCTCAAAAAGATATTCGAGCACACGTCGCGAATCGAGCTTCCCAGCTGGTCGGGCAATAATCGAGCCGATTAGAAATACTGAAGCTGCCAGCAACAGGCGCCCTGCATTGTTAATCTAACTTACGATTTTGGGGACGATGGACCCATGGACAATGACACTCACAGGCCGCCCGAATCGAACCTCAGCCTGGCGCAGCAGGCGTTCCGATTCGTTTTTCTCCTCGGAATTGTCAGCCTATTTGCTGACATCACGTATGAAGGCGCCAGAAGCATCACGGGCCCGTTTCTCGGTTCACTCGGAGCCAGTGCGGCAATTGTTGGGTTTGTCGCAGGGCTCGGCGAAATGTTGGGCTACGGCTTGCGGTCTGTGTCCGGTTACTTCACTGACAAAACTCGCAATTACTGGACCGCTGCCTTCCTCGGATATGCAATCAACCTATTCGCGGTTCCGGCACTGGCATTATCCGGCAATTGGTCGACGGCGGCTGCGCTTATGATTATCGAGCGAACCGGGCGCGCCATTCGAAAGCCCGCAATGGACTCCATGCTTTCGCGCGCAGGCAAAGCGATTGGACATGGGTGGGTGTTCGGACTTCACGAAGCCCTCGATCAGACTGGCGCAACGCTTGGGCCCTTGGTTGTGGCACTGGTCTTGTATCTGCGTGGCGGATATCGTCACGCTTTTACAATGTTGCTGATCCCGGCCCTTCTCTGTTTGGGAACTCTAATTATCGCTCGTTTTCTTTTCCCGAGGCCCCAGGACTTGGAAGCTGAGTTAGCTCAGCATGCAGACCGCAAACCGCTGTCCAGGGCTTATTGGTTCTATCTGATTGCGGGGGCGCTGATCGCGGCAGGGTTTGCGGACTTCTCTTTAATTGCATTTCACTTCCAAAAGAGCGGAACAGTCCCGCAACCACTCATTCCGGTGTACTATGCGGCGGCAATGTGTGCGAGTGCGATTGCTTCTTTGGCTCTTGGAAAACTTCTGGATCGACACGGCCTGCCCGTGCTTATGGTCTCATTCGTTGTGTCGGCGTTCGCGGCTCCGCTGGTTTTTTTCGAAAGTGCCAGTCCGCAACTTCTAGGGATGATCTTTTGGGGCATTGGTTTGGCCGCGCAAGAGTCTTGCCTGAAGGCCGTGTTGTCAGCGGTTGTTCCGCCAGACAAGCGAGGCACCGCTTTTGGCGTTTTTGACACAGGGTTTGGCGTGGCGTGGTTCGCCGGCAGCGCGATCATGGGATTGCTCTACGAAAAATCAATTCTCGGGCTGGTCGTCTTCTCGGTCTCGCTTCAACTTGCTGCTCTGCCCGTTTTGGTACTCGCAACGAATGAAGTATCGAGGAGAAGCCGCTCTTGATTCTTGCAAGCCGGAAAGCGCAAGATCCAGAGACTGTTTTCCTAAGTCCGTACATGCTTATAGACGCTTAAGTCGTCTTGGCGGAGTGATGCCTAGGCCGGTACCACAGGAAATAGATGGCAGCGCAGGCGCCGCCCGTAACTGCCAGCCAAATCAGGATGACCAGGAAAAGGTGGTAGTGGCGCGAGAAAAAGCCAATCATTTGCGAGCCGTAGATTCTGCCCAGCCAGGCATCGATAAAGAAACGCGCACTGCGTCCCACGATCAGTGCTGGCAGGAATTTCTTGCGCGGGTATTGCATCACACCCGCCGTCATCAAAACGGTCGTGAAAGGAAACGGCGGCGGCAGCAGAGCCCCGCCCAGAACAGTCATGCTTCCGAATCTCTCGAATCCCTTGTAGATTGACTGTGCTCGCCGCTGCCCTACTTTCTTTTCCAATGTTTGCCTGCCGCCTTTCCGGGCGAGCTGATAGGTTAAGTAGCCGCCGAGAACTTCCCCCACTGTGGCCATCAAAGCGTAGTAGGCCCACCACGCCGGGTTTCGAACAGCAAGGAGTATGACGCAGACGTCGATGCCTCCCGGCGGGGCGGAGACAAACGGAGTGTTATCGGAGAGCCCAAATAGAATCAGTCCTGGCCCTCCCAATCGGTGGATCCATTTCCATACCGAGTCCGACGTCTCGAACATCGCAAGCAGAGCGCTCATCGGCCCCATTCCCGCTTCCATTGCAAATGAAGTCGCCGCCGGTCACACGCCTTCTAGTTCGGGGGAATACCGCATGCCCGGCCTGCGATCATCGCTGGTCTTCGACTCTCCTCCAGTGGGTGATACTCAGTTCATTACATCCTCAAGCATGCAATGGAACGCGTCATGCCGAGGGGTGCAAAGGTGCGCCCGCTCGCTGCCAAAAAATCAGTCAGGGTAATTCGCCGCGTAGTCGAACTGAATCAGATTCTTCACTTCCGAGACACCTGGTTCCGCCCACGCTACGCGTTCCGCCTCTTCGCGTTCTGCCCAGGAATGTACATTGCCGGTCAACGTCACTATCCCTTGAACAGCCTTCACATGGATGAGGTTTGCATCCAGCAAGGCAATGCGCCTGAAGGATGCCTCGATTCCTTTCTCAATTTGGACCGGTGTCTCGACAGGCTTGACGGCAATATCGTTCAAGATCCCTCTTAAGCCAATCAAGCCTCGTACGGCGGCTTCAGCGTTCGATCGCTGGTAATCCGATTCAACTTTTCCCTGCAGTGTCAGCCACCCGTGCTCGACGATTACCCGGATACGGTCGGAAGGTACCGACACCGACCATTCCAAAGCTGTTTCGGCAGCGCCCGCGATCTCGGCGTCGGTCCGCTCGCTGGAGTCGGGTAATGTAACTTCAAGTTCCAGTGCCAAACCAGTCACGCCAACCACTCGCTTAACCGCGCGTTCAGCTGCCCACTTCTCGAACCAGCTGTCTACAGAGCCGCTTAAGGTGACCACTCCGTCTTTCACCGCGACGCCAATCTTAGTCGGGTGCGACAGATCTGGTTGATGCCGAAGTTCTTCTTGAATGCATATTTGAAGGTCTCGGTCACTCATGATCTTTGATTCTCCTTTCGAGTCCTCTAAAGACTTCTTCCTCCCTAGCCAGAGCGGTTGGGCGCGCTGACCAGCCAAGTTAACGAAAGATGGCTCGCGCGAGCGCCAATGTGCCGATCAGCGCTGGCCTGGCTCGGCCTTCGCAAGATCCAATTCCAACACTCCATCCTTGACTGCAATTCGAACCTTGTTTACGGTGACTGGACTCGGCAATTCGATAACTCTGCTGGTTTCGTTCGGGCAACTTACAGAAAAGCCGATCCCCGACCCCTTCGTGGTTGCAGGCTTTCGCGTAATCATCACGCGGTCCGGTTGCACCTTGATTCTCAGCTCGTCCTCCTTCACTCCAGGCACATCTGCGCGGACGGTCAATGCGGTGGAGGATTCAGAAAGACTGATATGGATTGGCCGAAGACGTTCGGCTTCATGCTCGAGCCAGTCCTCCATCATGTGAAGTGTTGGACCGCTCTTGCCCCCACGATTCTCAAAATCAGCGGGCACGACGAAGTTCCTGACCTTGCGATCGTCATCCTCTCTGTCGAAAGTTTCATCGCTTGGGCGGCCCATGAACATTTCGTTCACATTCGTTTTTGTCGAGGATTCGTCCATTGCTATCTCCCTTATCGCTCGAAACCCGCAAAATCAATTTCGATATGGGTTCGTTCGGCACTTGGGTCACGGAGCGCTTGAGAGGCGCCAAATCGAATGAGAGGTGGATCGATCCAAGCGATTCCTCTACCCGTGTTAATATCGGGCTCTGTCAATGGAAAACGGAATCTCGCGCCGGCGGAACCGATTTCGTTTTGGTTTGGCAGGGCAATCAGCATTTGTTCCATCGGGCTCCTCCTCTGCACCTTGTTCTGAAGCAATACCGTTGCCACATCTAAATGCTTGAAAATGCTGTTAGATGTGCGACGTTGCTCGCGATTCCCTCGATAATTCGCGACCTTCGAGACCAGCAGCGGGATTGGTTAACTGAAGATGGAAGAAGTCAGTTTGGGGTCTGCTTCCGATTCAATTGGGGCGCGAAACGGCAAGCTCCATTGCGTCCGCGGCCGTCCGTATTCGAGAGGATCCACCCTGCTCAAGGACACTGCAACCCGTGGGCGCAAGGGTAACCGCACAGTTTGGCCTCACCACGGATACGGATAGCCCTTCGCCAAGGCTTTTTTGAGGGCTGCGTCGTGGCCATAGACATCGTCGTAAAAGCAAACTTGACCATCTTCAGCAACAACGACGGTGCCATAGAGAATCAGAACTGGAATAGGATGAGCAAGGTTCACCTGCTGGGTCGTGGTCCCGTTCATCGCCGCTCGAATGCGGTCTGGTGTCCATCCAGGATTGCCGCGCAGAACCCAGGCAGCCAGATCAGCGGGCTTCTCCAATCGGACACAACCGTGGCTGAAATCCCGGCGCGACCTGGCAAAGAGCGCCGTTGACGGTGTGCCGTGCATGTAGACGTTGTAGCTGTTTGGAAAA
>Ga0335069_10000967_pt1 | contig 46281 bp, 31 predicted proteins | sample Lox_Sample_11_FD_206714 | JGI IMG/M metagenome (GOLD analysis project Ga0335069, IMG submission 206714) | Soil microbial communities from Loxahatchee National Wildlife Refuge, Florida, United States - Lox_Sample_1.1 | ecosystem: Environmental > Terrestrial > Soil > Wetlands | place: USA...
TGCATCATCAGCATCAATGCCGGCGCGGGTGGCACCGAGGCGCAGGATTGGGCCGAAATGCTGTCGCGAATGTACCAGCGCTGGGCCGAGTCGCGCGGCTGGGAGGTCGAGACCACGGATGTGCTCAAAGGCGAGAGCGCCGGCATCAAGAGCGTGACGATGGTGTTCACCGGCGAGAACGCCTACGGCTTCACCAAAGCCGAGCGCGGCGTGCACCGGCTCGTGCGCATCTCGCCTTTTGACGCCAACAAGCGGCGGCACACGAGCTTCGCCAGCGTGGACGTCATCGCGGAAATCGCCGAGGACACCGGCGAGATCGTCATCCCGCCCACCGAGTTCCAGATAGACACCTTTCGCTCAGGCGGGAAGGGCGGGCAGAACGTCAACAAGGTGGAGACGGCGGTGCGCATTACGCATCTTCCAACGGGGCTGGTGGTGGCCTCACAGAATCAGCGCTCGCAACATCAGAACCGTGCCACTGCCATGAAGCTTCTCCTCTCGCGCATCTATGCGCAGCGGGTGGATGCCCAGAAAGCCGAAATGGAGCGCTTCTACGGCGAGAAAGGCAGCATCTCCTGGGGCAACCAGATTCGCAGCTACGTCTTTCAGCCCTACCGGATGGTGAAGGACCTGCGCACGGGCGTGGAAACCAGCAACGTCCAGGCCGTAATGGATGGCGACCTCGACGCCTTCGTCAACGGCTGGCTGCGCGCCGGCTGCCCCACAAAACGCGTGCAGGGCGTGAAGGACGTCGAAGATTAGCCCGCAAAGGGCCAAGTGACCCGCGTGAGCATTCTCGACACTATAGTGGCGGAGAAGCGCCGAGAGGTGGAGAAGCTGCCGCGCGTGGCTGTATCTTCGGCCAGCCTGCGAGCGGCCCTGAATGCCCGGGGGGATTTCCGCGACTTCACCGGGGCGCTACACCGGCCGAAGTCCGGCTCCATCGCCCTGATTGCCGAGATCAAGAAGGCCTCGCCGTCGGCGGGGGTCATTCGTCCCGACTTCGATCCTGTTCGCATCGCACGGGAATACGAGGCGGCGGGGGCGAGCTGCCTGTCCGTGCTGACCGATCAGAAGTTCTTCCAAGGGTCGCTCGAGTACCTGCGGCAGGTGCGTGCGGCGGTGAAGCTGCCGCTGCTGCGGAAGGACTTCATCGTTGACGAGCGGCAGCTCGTGGAGGCGATTGAGTGGGGCGCAGACGCCGTGCTGCTGATTGTGGCGATCCTCGACGATACCCAATTGCGGCAGTTGCATACCCTCGCCTCGGAGGCCGGACTGGGAGTGCTGGTGGAGGTGCATGATGAGGCCGAGTTGGACCGCGCGCTGGCGCTGGGCGCGGGGCTTATCGGCATCAATAACCGCAACCTGAAGACGTTCGAGGTGAGTCTGATGACGTCCGAACGGCTCGCACGGCGAGTCCGTTCTGCAGCTTCACCGCCTGGCGGCTCGGCGCTGCTGGTGGCCGAGAGCGGCATTCACACGCGCGCGGACGTCGAGCGGCTGGCGAAGTGCGGCGTGCAGGCCATGCTCGTGGGCGAGTCGCTCATGAAGCATAAGGACATTCGCGCCAAAGTGCAGGAACTGCTGCTCGGCTGAGCGACGCCGGAACTGCGCAACCGCGCGCGTTGTTCAGACGCTGACCTTGAACAGCAGGACGTCGCCATCGCGGACGACGTAGTCGCGGCCTTCGATCCGGTAATGGCCCGTGTCACGCGCGTGACCTACCGAGCCTTCTTTAACCAGGTCCTCCCAGTTCACGGCTTCGGCCTTGATGAAGCCGCGCTCAAAATCCGTGTGGATGCTGCCGGCGGCTTTCACAGCGGTGTCGCCGGCATGCAGAGTCCAGGCGCGGACTTCCTTCTCGTTGAAGGTGAAGAATGTGCGGAGGCCCAGCAGGTGGTAGGTGCTGCGGATGAGGGCGGCGACGCCGGATTCCTGAACCCCGAACTCTTTCACATACTCCTGTGCCTCCTCGGGCGACAGGTCGGCCAGGTCGCTCTCAAGCTGGGCACACACCACCACGGTGTCGCAAGCATGGTGGGCCCGGGCATACTCGCGCACTTTCATCACCTGCGGATGCGTATCCGCTGTGGCAAGGTCGCCCTCCTTCACGTTCGCCACGAAGAGGATCGGCTTGTCGGTAAGCAGAAAGAAGCTGCGGACGATGAGCTTTTCGTCGGGGGCCAGTGGCAGGCCGAGGGTGTTGGCCGGCTTGCCGGTGTTGAGGTGCGCGCCGATTTTGTCGAGCAAGTGCGCCTCCAGCACCGCGTGCTTGTCGCCGCGTTTCACATCGCGGCCAATCTTCTCCTGGCGTTTGCGAACGGTCTCCAGGTCAGCGAGCGCCAGCTCGGTGGTAACGATCTCGATGTCCCGCAACGGATCAATGTTGCCGGTAACGTGGACGATGTCCGGGTCTTCAAAGCAGCGGACGACCTGGACCAGCGCATCCACCTCGCGGATATGGCTGAGGAACTTGTTGCCGAGTCCCTCGCCGTGGGAGGCGCCCTTCACCAGGCCGGCGATGTCCACGAACTCGAACGCCGTCGGAATCTGGGTATTGACCTTCGCAATCTTCGCAAGCTGCGGCAGGCGCGGCTCGGGCACACTGACTACGCCCAGGTTGGGCTCGATAGTGCAGAACGGGTAGTTCTCGGCCGGCGCCTTATGCGAGCGGGTGATGGCGTTGAAGAGTGTGGACTTCCCCACGTTCGGAAGGCCGATGATGCCTGCCTTTAACATGGGCCGACAATAGCGGCTTATCGGCTAAGGCAACAGCGGAAAGTGCGGCCGCGACGCGCCTGCGGCGCCGCTTGTCAGCACCATTGCACGGCCCCCTCACCATGAACTGTGGGAACATCCAACATCCAACATCGAACATCCAACATCCAATGCGTGCCCCCGCGGCGCTCATTGGATGCTGGATGTTCGGTGTTGGATGTCGGATGTTGTTGCTCTCGGTGCTCAGGGCTTCAGAACGACCTTGATGCACTCATCGAGCTTGTTCTTGAAAATCTCGTAGGCGCGCGGAGCTTCTTCCAGTTTCATCCGGTGCGTGATCACGAAGCTGGGGTCTATCTCTTTCTTCTGCACGCGTTCCAGCAGCGGCTGCAGGTAGCGCTGCACGTGGGTCTGGCCGGTCTTGATTGTGATGGCCCGGTTCATCACTGCGCCAAAGGGCAGCTTGTCCAGGAAGCCGCCATACACCCCGGGCACGGAAATTGTGCCGCCATTGCGGCAGGACAACATGCATTCGCGCAAGGCTATGGGCCGGTCTGTTTCGAGCATGAGCGCCTGTTTGAGGCGGTCATAAGTGAACTGACCCGCATGGGCGTGGCCGTTGGCCTCCATGCCGACGGCGTCAATGCACCGATCCGGGCCGCGGCCACCCGTCATCTCTCTCAGCGTTTCGACAACGCTGTCCACCTCATTGTAGTTGATGGTCTCGGCCCCGCCCTTTTCCTTGGCCAGCCGCAGCCGTTCCGGAATCTGGTCTATGGCAATCACGCTATCGGCGCCCAGGAGGCGCGCGCTTTGAATGGCGAACTGGCCGACCGGGCCGCAGCCCCAAACGGCGACGGTGTCGCCCGGCTCGATGTCGCAGTTCTCCGCCGCCATGTAGCCGGTGGGAAAGATGTCGGAGAGGAACAGCACCTGCTCGTCCGATAGGTCATCCGGTATCTTCACATGGTCCACATCGGCGAAGGGCACGCGGGCATACTCGGCCTGGCCGCCGGCATAGCCCCCCAGGAGATGGGAGTATCCATAGAGGCCCGCCGGTGAATGACCCCAGAGCAACTCGGCCTCAGCCGCGTTCGGATTGGAGTTCTCGCACAGCGAAAACATGCCTTTCTGGCAAAAGAAGCACTGGCCACACGAGATTGGGAAGGGCACGACAATACGGTCCCCGACCTTTACCTTCTTGACTTCGCTGCCGACCTCGACCACCTCGCCCATGAACTCGTGGCCGACGATGTCCCCCTTCTCCATCGCGGGGATAAAGCCGTCATACATGTGCAGGTCCGAGCCGCAGATGGCGGTGCTCGTGATCTTCACGATGGCGTCGTGGGGATTGAGGATTTCCGGGTCAGGAACCTCCTCGACCCGCATGTCATGTTTTCCGTACCAGCAATTGGCCTTCATGCCTCGCTCCTTGTGTGTAACTTTCTCGCGCCGGCGCGTCTGCGCGCGCTCAGGCTCTGACCAGGTCGTCGTACTTCCTGGACGTGCTTCGGGGCCGTCCGGCGGACTGGCCCTCCGTGCGGGCGATCTCACCGGTCTCGACCCACTGTTTGAAGCGATGCAAGTCCACCCAGACCTGCTTCTCGGGTGACTGCCCCAGGAACCTGGCAATCTTCGCTCCCGCGGCACCGGCGGGCGCGCGATATTGCATTTCCACTCGCACCAGCGTCCCGCGTCCGCCACGGGCAGGCTGAAAGCGCACTGAACCGGCGTGGTCCACGTCGCCGTCGGGCAGCGAGCGCCAGGCGATCAATTCATTGACGTGATCGTTGATGATCTCGGCGTCCCAGTGGAGGGTGGTGCCTGCCGGGCCTTTGGCCACCCAATGGGATCGGCCCCCTTCACTAGCCTGCACCCTGATCACGTGATTCATGAAGCGTGGCAGTTCTTCGAAGTTGCGCCAGCAGCGGTACAGCTCCTCGGCGGGACGATTGATGATGATGCTGTGCTCGAAATGAACGACGCCACGCCCGCTCGGCGGCGTCCCGCTCGCCGCATCCTGCGCCGCCAGCACGTCCATCGCCGTGACTCCGGCAACCGCCGTGCTGGCAATGGCCAGTCTTGCCGGACGGGAATCCTCGGCAAAGAACGCGGCGCCGAGCAGCCCCAGGTCCATTGCATCCCCGGCCACGCGCGCTTTGAGCCACGGTGCGGGCTTGGGCTGCGTCAGGAGGCCTACGCCGGCGGCGATCTCTCGCACGCCCAATGCGCGGATTAAGAGAGGTTTGCGGGGCGCGCCGACCAGGCGTGAGAGCGTGCGCGGCATCAGCAGTTCCGCCAAACCCAGCCCGATGCTGAACCAGCCCAGCCCTGTCACCACCCGTTCACGGTTCTCCTTGGCTACGAATCTCTGCAATGCAGTGCCCATATAAATCCTCCGCCTTTGACACCCGAACGTCGGGTTCGCCATTGGGCGCAGCAATGGGGTGAAGCCTGTATCAGACCGCGCGTTTTGTATTCAAAGGTGAGGGTGTTTGGTTCATCCTTGGGCTGTGGATCGTCCCGCCAGCTCGACCGTGCCTGTGCTGAGGCCATTGCTGTCGTCGGCGCATGCTCCGCCTGCAGCCGCAAAAGCCGAGCGGTTGGCATCCCTGGACATCTACCGGGGCCTCGTGATCGTCGTTATGACGCTGGTGAACTACCTCTCTCCAGTCCAAGGCGTTCCGGCGTGGTCGAAGCATTGGCCGGAGGCGTTGGACGGCTATACCTGCGTGGACGTGGTATTCCCCGCGTTTCTTTTCATCGTGGGCGTGGCGATCCCTTTCGCGCTGACACGGCGCCTGAGCCGGGGGGATTCACTGCCCGCCCTGGCGGGCAAGATCGTCGCGCGCTCGGCGGTTCTGATCCTGCTCGGGGTAATCACGGTAAACCCGCACTACTTCAAGAGCGCGGGCCCGGTGAGCCAGCCGTGGTGGTTCCTGCTGGTCATGCTGTGCGCACTCGCGGTGTGGAACGCGGCGCCGGCCGGGGCTTCCGCCGTGCGCCTTCTTGTCCGGCGCGCATTCCAGGTGGCTGGGTGCATAGGGTTGGTGGTGCTGCTGGCGTTGTTCCGGGGCACAGGCGAAGCCGGCCAGACGACCTGGCTGCACACCGCTTATTGGGGGATGCTGGGCATGATCGGCTGGGCCTACCTCGTGGCCAGCCTTTGCTGGCTCGCGCTGCGTAACAGCGCGGCAGCGTTGATGGGCGCGATGGGCTTCATGCTGTGCTTCTACATCGGTGGCCGCCACGGCGTGCTGGATGGCGCCGCGCTGGCCTGGTTGGGACACGCGCCCAAAGGATTTCCGAATGCTTCATTTATCCTGGGCAGCAACCCGGCTACCGTGATGATGGGCGTTCTGGCCGGCAACTGCCTGCTCGGGCCGAGGGATGCGAAAGCCGACCGTGCCCGCGTGCGTTTCCTCCTTGCGTTCGGGGCGGGCCTCTACGCGGCGGGGATGCTGCTCCGACCTCTGCATGGCATCAACAAGTCGGACCATACGGAATCCTACGCACTGGTCACCGGCGGCATTTCCTGTTCGCTCTTCGCCCTGGTCTATTGGGCTGTGGACATTAGAGGCTGGCGAATCTGGAACAGCTTCCTGGAGCCGCTCGGACAGAATGCCTTGCTGGCTTACATCTTGCCGGGCATGATCGCCAACGCCTTCTCCATCTTCGGCAGGGACGTGTATTGGTCCAAGGCCGGCCTGCCCGGTGAGCTGAGTGCAGTCGCCCTCACAGCCGTCCTGTTAGCGATCATGTGGCTTCTGACCCGGGCGCGGTTGGTGATGAGGCTCTGACCCGAATGGCGCTTAGTCAAGGCACCATCACCCAACCCGCTGTGGTCCAGCAGGTTACACATAGGCATGCGCGGTGTTGCCACGACGAGATTATGGAGAGGCCCCGGTGTATCCCCCATGTGGGTCGACCCACATGGGAGATACACCGGGGTATCACAGGAATCCCGCCAGTGTTTCGGTTGGAACCGGCGTTCGTGGGTAGGGAGCCATTGCCCCTGGCGGAAAGCCTATTATGGGAGCGGTTGTTGCCTCAAGTGGCGTAGTCTCAGAGATTTACACATAACTAAGCGCCATTCGGCTTTAACCCCGACCAGCGGACCCGGGGCTGTGCACAAGCCCCAGCCGCAGTGCTAGAGTGGCCAGTCGAACTCGTACGTGCCAGAGACGACTTCGAGGTGCGTGCGTCCTTCTTCAACTCCCACGAGCTTGATGCCGTCCTCACTCGCCGCAGCCCATTTGCCTTCCTTGACCTTCGCGGGTGCACTAGTCGGCAGCGAGACGGTCGCGCTCGTATTGGCTGGAATCGTGACGGCCAGATGGAAGCCGTCCTTGTCGGTGTGCCACTCACTGACGATCAGGCCGCGGACGGAGTTGTAGCTGGCCCGGGCGGAAGTGAGGCCGCCGACGACATTGGGTCGAACAATAAAGTGTTTGAAGCCCGGCGCCGCGGGATCGGGGTTGATGCCGGCGAGGGCCTTGTAGAGCCAGGCGCTGATGTCGCCAAACATGATGTGGTTGCGCGAGCCGCCGCCGTCCCATTGCTCCCAGAGCGTCGAGGCGCCCTGCTCCAGCCACCAACCCCAGCTCGGCAGGTCCCTTTGGGTGGCGATGCGGCAGGCCACGTCGGCGCGCCCGTTGTCAGTCAGGGCATTCAAGAGGTATTTGGCGCCCAGGATGCCCGTGTCGATGTGGCCCCGCCGCTGTTCAATGTTCGCCACCAGATTGCTCATGACGAGGGGGCGGACGTCCGGGTCGGCCAGGCCCTGGTAAAGGGCACAGCTTAGCGAGGTCTGGCTGCCGTTGCCGTAAAGGCCGTTGTCCGGGTGATAGAACTTGAGGTTGAAGGCTTGCTTGATGCCGGCGGCCAGTTCGGCGTACTGCAGCGCGTCGGGTTCGTTGTTCAGCAGACCCGCGGCGGTGACCACGATGCGGGCGTCCCGGTAGTAGTAGGCTGTCGAGGTGATATCCGCCGGGGTGGTGGTCTTGAAGGGCGCCCAATCGTTCAGGCCGATGTCCACGATGCCGTCCCTGGCTTTGCTGGTGAGATAATCTACGTAACGCTTCAGGCTGGCGTAATGGCTGCGCAGGGCTTGGGCATCGCCACAGTATTCGTAGAGGTAGAACGGGATGAGCAGGAGCGCGCTGTCCCAGGCGGGGCCGTTGCCCCACTCGTAGCCCCAGCCGCTGGTGGGGACAATGCCCGGCAGCTCGCCGGATGGGCGCTGCTCGTCAGCCAAGTCGTTGATCCATTTCTCATAGACGGCGGCCGGCGCGAAGTTCAGCAGCCCTTGCTCGGCCGCGAGGTGCGCGTCGCCGGTCCAGCCGTTTTTCTCCCGATGCGGGCAGTCGGTGGGGATGCCCTGCAAATTGCTAAGGTAAGACCAGCGGGCGGCGCTCCAGATGCGATTCAGGAGCGGGTCCGAGCACTCGAACTCACCCGCGGCCGGCACGGCGGAGTGGAGGAACACGCCGCGGAGGTTGTCCAGCGTGGGTCGGCCCGGAAAGCCAGTGACCTCGACGTACTGGAAGCCGTGATACACAAAGCGCGAATGCCAGGCCTCCTGCCCGGCGCCCTTCAGGATGTAGGTGTCGGTCTGAAACAGTTGGTTCGATCCATCCCTGAGGACATGCTGCTCGATTTCCGCGCGGTCAATGGTGCCGTTGGTATGGATGCGCTCGCCGTAGCGCATGACCACCTTGGTGCCCGCCGGGCCGCGGACGTTGAGTTCCGCATAGCCGGCGAAGTTTTGGCCCATGTCAAAAACGAACACGCCGGGCTTGGGTTCGTTGACCCAGATGGGTTTGATGACCGTGTCGGCCTTGATAGGCGGCATCATTTGGGCGGCAAGCCTGCCCTGCGGGGCTGCGACCTCCTGCGCGGACGCCCAGCCGCTGTCCTTGAAATCCGGGGTGTCCCAACCGGGCTTCTCCAGGCGCGCGTCGTAGGTCTCGCCGCCGTAGATGCTGTTGAACACAATCGGGCCGGTGCTCGCCTTCCACTGCTTGTCGGTGACCAGCGTATCGGTGTAGCCGTCGGCGTATTCCACGCGTAATTGCAGATAGAGGCTGGGCGCGGCGCGCCAGGGCGCTTTATGGAAGTTCCACACGGCGCGGGTCTGGACGTTATACCACCCGTTGCCAAGGATGACGCCGATGGCGTTTTCACCCTGCTGAACGGCCCCGGTGACGTCATAGGTCACGTACAGAGCGCGTTTGTCGTAGCGCGTGTAACCGGGGTCGAGGCAATGGTCGCCGATCTTCTTGCCGTTGATGTGCAGTTCGTAGTAGCCAAGGCCGCAAACATAGACACGTGCCTGCTTGATGTGTTTGCCGAGCGTGAAAGCGCGCCGCAGCATGGGCGCGGGCGCCGAGTTCGTGTCGGTGTTCAGCCCGATCCAGCGGCCGGCCCAATCCTGGGGCGAGAGCAGGCCCATTTCCCACGAGGCGGGTTCGCTGAACTCCGAGGCCTGCCGGGCGGCATCCCAGACGCGAACCTTCCAGAAGCATCGCTCGTGCGAGGTCAGCGGCTTGCCGGCGTAAGAGATTTGGATGGTCTCGTCCGAGGGCACTTGCCCGGTGTCCCAGAGATCGCCTGTATTCGCCTTGAGTTTGGCTTCCGTGCTGGAGACCAGGATTTGGTAAGCGATTTGGCGCTGCGAGCGCTGTTTGGATTCGACAATCCAGCTCAGGCGGGGCTGCACGGCATCAATGCCTAGAGGGTTCTCCAGGTACTCACAGCGCAACTGGGACACCGCCAGGGCGCCGGAGGACGCCTGCGCCACAGGCCCCATGCCCGCAGTCAGGATTAAGGCGAGGAGGAGGGTGGGCGCTCGTTCGCGCCTGGGAGCAGACTTCATCTTCACCGGAATATAGCTGAAAGGTAATGACAGCGGACGCAAGGGAAATTGCGGGCTTTGCAGGAGCGCAGGGGGCTTGGCGCCTGATGGAAATCCGAAGGCCGAAGCCCGAAGGCCGAAGGAAGGCCGAAATCCGAAGTCCGAAAGCCTCGCCCCGGTGCTTTCGGATTTCGGAGTTCGGCCTTCTTTCGGGTTCCGACCTTCAGGCTTCGGGTTTAAGGGGAGCGACGCAAATAGCTTCCCGGCTGCCTCAGGGCTCCTCGAAGGCGAACGCGCCGTAGCCGACGACCTGTGCGCGAGGACTCACGCTATCGCGGGAGCGGCGCAGGCCAACGGAGCATATGTGCAGCCCTGAGGCGAATGTCGGTCAGTGGACCTCCATTCGCCTCAGGCGATTGTTCGGCTCAAGTACCCGGTGCGAACATGCTCCGCGTGGCCGGGTACTTGCCGAACGCCCGTGCTACGGCGCAGCGCAGCGCAGGCGATAGAACCGTTCGGCAGCGGAGGCCGCCACGGTGTAGGACGGAGGTGAGGCTCCGAGCGTGTCCGTCCATGGACCCAGGATAGTATCGGCCTGCTCAAGAATGCCATAGGCCCAATGGATCGTGATATTGGGCGGCGAATACGTGATGCTGATCGGGCCAAGCACAGGCCGCGTCACGGTCACGGTGAAGGTGCACTGGTTGGAGTTCCCACAGGCGTCGTGTGCGGTCAAGGTGACGGTATTGGTCGTGTTTGGCAGGAAGGCCGTGCCCGACGGCGGCGACGAGGTCACCGTCACGCTGCTGCACGCGCTCGAAGCCACGTTCGTGGGCCAGGTCACAAACACCGCGTTCGTGCCGCAAGTATAGACCACCATATTGGTCGGGCAGGTGATCGCCGGCGGATTGGTGGCTAGGACGGTGACGACTTCGGAGCAGGACGAGCTGGTGCCGCTGCACTGGTTGGTCGCCGACCAGACCCTCGTGATGATGTTCGTGCAGGGCGTGGCGAGGTTCGTGATGGTCGAGAAGATCCCCACCAACACATTGCTGCCGCTGCAAAGATAATGGGCGGACGGCAGATCGAAGCTCCAGTTCGTGCCGCAGGGCACCGTCTTGGCGCTGATGCAGCCGCTCAGGACGGGGGCATTCGTGTCCATGACGGTGACGACTTCGGTGCAGGAGCCAACGGCCCCGCTGCACTCGTTAGTCGCCGTCCAGGTGCGCGTTGCTGTCAGGCTGCACCCGTTCAGCACGTTGGTGACGGTGCTCAGGACGCCCACGACGGCATTGATGCCGGTGCAGGAGTATTTGGCGGCGGGCGGATCAAACGACCAGGCGCTCGTGCATTGCACCGTCTTGGCGGCGACACAGCCGAGGAAGACGGGCGCATTGCTGTCCACCATCTCGATGACCGTGGTGCAGGAGACCGAATTGCTGCAGCAATCCATTGCATTCCAGAACTGCCAATAGGTCTGGGCGCAGGGACCGTTACCCACCAGGGCGTTCCCGCCGAAGGACAATGTCACATTGGTGCAGCAGGGGTCCGTGATGACTGGCGGAATGGTCGGAACGGAGCTAGTGCAAGCGATGGTAACGTTCGTGCAAGTCAAGCTGAGGGTGCCAGTGCCGAACGTGAAATCGGTGACCAGCCCCAGGGTGTCAGTCCCGCCGGTCGCGCTGCCCACGGCGCCGTAAACGCGGGACACCGAGTCGCCGACTATGGATGTGGCATCGAACCCCGAACTGGTCCCGCCACCCGTGTTGCGCACGTCCAGCAGCAGGTTACCCGCCGCCGGGTTGTACCAGAAGGGGGTGTTCAACGGGATGAGGATGTCGAACGCCGCCGGACTGCCGATAGCTGCGCTGCTGAGGCCCAGAGCCCCGTTGAAGACAACCGTGTCATTCAACCCGACGTTGTTGGCAAAAGTCGTGTCCAGGGCGTCGGGCGCCTTTGGAGTAGTGGACAGGTTGATCTGGACGGCTGGCAGTGTCGCACTGAAGGCGCCCCACCCGGCATCTACGCGGAAGGAGATGGCCGTGATGAAGGCGCCGCCTGCCGGGACCGTTCCAAACTGCGGAGCCGCATAAACCTGCTGGTAACGCATGGTGCTCGCGCCGATGTTGAAGGGATAGTTGTTGCCGCTGTCACCTTCGACGGTCAGATTCGTATTGGGCACGACGAGGATGTTGCCCAGGCCCGCGACAATGTTCACCGTCCGCAGGCATTCGACGCTGTTGGAGCAACAATCCCTCGCCAGCCAGAGCTGGGAGATGGTCTTGCCACAACCCGAGTAGGTGACCTGGCTGTTCTCCAGTTGCACGGTGACGTTTGTGCCGCAGCACTGGTCATAAGCACTCGGCGGATTAGTGTAGCTGGTCTCCCCGCAGCCCAGGACCAGGTTGGTGCAGTATAGCACCGGCGGCGTGGTGTCGGTCACCGTGACTGTTTGGGTGCAGACCTTCAGCACGGTGCCCAGGCAGTTGGTGATTGTCCAGATAGCGGTGTATGACTGATTGCAGGGGGCGCTGCTGTTCGTGACAATCACGAGGCTCATGCCCGGCGGGTTGGCAGAGCAGCACGGGTCGGGACCGACTATCGGCGGGTCGAAGACCCAATTGGTGCCGCACTCGACCCGCTTGTCCATCGGGCAGGTTATCTGCACGGGGCAGCCGTTGGTTGGGGTGGTGAGTTTGAACGCGAGGTCGAAGGGTTGCTGGTTGCCGGCGGATTGGAAGTTCGGCTGCCAGGCCACACCGAGCGGCGGCGCGCCGAAGCCGGTCCAGGCTCCGTGGACGCTGATGTCATGCTGCACGTTGGTCGTGCTCTTCCAGCCGAACACGTTAGGCGTGCCGGTGGGCAATTCGGCGAAGACCGCCAGCCAATAATTGGTGGGGCGGGAGGTGGAGCCGTATTGGAAGAGGTTGCTGGGGTAGAAGCAGTAGTACCAAACGACGTTGTCGCCGCCGACAATCAGAGGGATGCCGGGGTCGAGGAAATACTCGGAGGCGTTGGCCGTCGCGATGAGTTCGGCGTAGGAGCCCGGCGGGAACGTCTGATGCCAAACGATATTCGTGCCCGGATGGCTGTAAGGGTTGATCGGGGGAGCGGCAGCCACATCGTCCAGGACGTAGAGCTGGAAGGTGATACTGTTGGATAGCGCGCTATTATTCTGCCACGAACCCCAGAGGTGGATGTCGGTGATCGGGCCGGTGTTGGTGCAAACAAAGTCATCCGCCAGCCACCAGGGACCATCGTTGACCTGGGTGGGCCGCGTGCTGCTGTCCCAAACGTCCAGGCCGCCGATCAGGTTCGGCCACTGAACGTACTTGGCGCCGTTGGTCTCGACGCAGGCTACCGGTGGGTTGGTGCTGGTGTTCAGCTTAAAGGCCAGGTCCAACGAACGCTGGGCAGTGCCGGACGTGACGGTCGGCGTCCACCCCGCCAGCGACGTCCCGAGCGCCAAGTTGGGGCAGGTTTGGGGATTGAAGAACGTGTGCACGCTGACGTCGTGCTGGACGTTGGTCGTGGTCTTCCAACCGAAATAGCCGCCTCCGGCGGCGGGCATTTGGGCGTAAACGGCCAGCCAATAATTCGTGGGGTGGGAGCTGGAGCCGTATTGCGTCGGCGGGTTGGTGGGATAGAAGCAATAGTACCAGATCTGCTGATCAGTTCCGACAGTTGTCGGCGGCCCGGGATCCAGGAAGGTTTCCTGGCCGGTGGGCCCCGGCAATTCGGAGTAACTCCCGGGAGCAAAGCACTCTTCCCACAGCAGTTGGCCGGGACGACTGAAGGGGTTGCCCGGGCCGGCCGGCACATCATCGAATAGGCCTACCCAGAAAGTGATGGTGTTAGGGACAATTTGATTGTTCAGCCATGAGCCCCACAAGTGAATGTCGGTGATCGGGCCGGTGTTGGTGCAGACGAAATCGTCCGCCAGCAACCACGGCCCATCTGTTACACCGGGCGGGAACGTGCTGCTGTTCCAGACATCCACCCCGTTCGGGGTGGTGTCCGGCCATTGGACGTATTTCACGCCGTTGGCTTCAGGACAGGGTTGCGTCTGCCCCGCTGCTCCGGCGGCGATCAGCAACAGCAGCACAAGCCCGGCGCTGGTTGAATGGAATCGAATGTTTGGTTGGATGATGCTCCCGCGTGATAAGGTCTTCATGGCATTGCTTTGGTTTATTGCTTTTGGTTTACATGGTGTTGCTTTCCTTTTCTGGTTCAGCCGCCTCGCCGCCAGTGGGTATGGATCCGCGGCGCGCCCTCAGGTCTCGACTCGAGGCCTTCGCGTTGGGACTTCTTCCCGCCGAATGGACGGAGCGGCTCTTGCATAACGCGAGCTTGTTGTGGTGATTCTTTATTCTACATCCAGGCACAGAGTTTTTCAAGCACAATGCGAGGCTGTAACCTGATTGTTACTTGCCCCGTCCTTGCCGCCGATACCCCGGCCAGGGGGCGCGCGCTCGGCGATGTCAACCAACCAAGCCAGCGCCCTCACCCACGGCAGTGATTGCCCAGAGGTGCCGAACAGCCCTGCTCCGCATTCCGACCCACTCAGTTGGCCGAAGCTGGTGAGACTTGGGGGCAGTCGCGCCGTTGCCGGCGCTTTAGCGCTCCTCGAAGGCGAACGCGCCGTAGCCGACCACCTGGTCGCGGGGGCCGGCGGTGTCGCCGGAGTTCCGCAGGTCAACCGTGCGGGCGCGCAAGCCATGGCGGCGCGCGGCGTGCAGGAGGCCGCGAATAGGAAGCCGGCCACAGGCCTGGTCTTCGGCGATAGCCTCGGGTTGCAGGGCTTCGATGGCGCCGGCTGTCGAGCGGTCCAGGCCCTGGGCGGTCTGGGAATCGTAGTAATGGCTGAGGTCCGAGCTGACTACGATGCGAGTCTCCGGGCCGCCCCATAGGTGTTCGAGGACCTGCGCGACTTCCTCGGTAGTGGCATCGCCCACCGCGAGGGGCACGAGGCTGAAGGCGTTCAGGACGGTTTGCAGGAAGGGCAGTTGGACTTCGAGCGAGTGCTCGCTGGCGTGGGGTTCGTCCAGCAGTTTGACCTGCGGCAAGGCAGCGACCTCGCGGAGGGCCTGCAAATCCAGGGGCACCAGGCCAAGCGGGCTCGCAAAGTCCTTCGAGGAAGGCGCGGCCAGGCCGTCAAACGCGACGAAGTGGGATGGCCCGAGCAACACAATGCGGCGGGTCACCTCGCGTGCCAGACCGAGCTGGGCGTAGGCGGAGGCGGCGATGGGGCCGGAGTAGAGGTAGCCGGCGTGCGGGGCGATGATCGCCTTGGGCGCCGGGCCGGTGGGCGGAGGCGCCTGGGCCAGCATGGCGGCGATGAGGTCGCGCAGCTCGGCCGGGTCGGCGGGGTAGAAGCGTCCGGCCGCCGCCGCCGGGCGGACGAGCCTGGATTCTGTGGTCAACGCCTTCGCCATAGGCGCTCAATTCACGCTGACGCGGCGCGGGAAACGGTTGTAGTAATCGGCCATGCCGCTGCCGGTGCGGACACCGGTTTCGCCGGCGCGCGGCCAGATGCCCGGGATGGTAACCTGGCAATCCGGGCACTTGCCGTCGGGTGTTATCCGGTATTCGCGAATCAGGTAACCCAAGCGGTCAATGAGCTTGCCGCGGCAGTTCGGGCAGAACGTGCATTCCCACGGGCCGACGCGGCCCGGAGCATTGCCGGCATAGACGAAGCGCAGGCCTTCTTCGACGCCGATCTCCGCGGCGCGGACCAGTTGAGCGGCCTGGGTGTTCGGCGTCCCGGTCATTTTGTAATCCGAGTGGAACGCCGTGACGTGCCATGGGATGTCGCGGCTGATCGAGGCAAGAAAGCGCGCCATTTGCCGCAACTCGGGCTCGGTGTCGTTGAAGCCGGGCACAATGAGGGTGACCACTTCCAGCCAGAGACCGCGCTCGTGGACCATACGGATGCCTTCCTTCACGTGTTCCAGCGTGCCGCCGAGTGTGCGGTAGCGCTTATCGTCAAAGCCTTTGAGATCAATCTTGTAGGCAACGATCCATGGCCGTAGGAAGTCCAGCACCTCGGGCGTGGCGTTGCCGTTCGAGACGAAGGCGCAGGCCAGACCGGCCGCTTTGGCTTCCTGGAACACCGCCACGGCCCATTCAGCGGTGATGAGCGGTTCGTTGTAGCTCGATACGACCAGGCGTGAGCCGAGACGCCGTCCGGTGTTGACGAGCTGCGCGGGCGTCAGCTCCTGGATGGGCACGCGCGAGGCCTCGTCGCGCAAGGCCTGGCTGGTCACCCAGTTCTGGCAATAGGAGCAATGGAAGTCGCAGCCCAACATGCCGAAGGTGAGCGCGTCGGTGCCTGGATAGACGTGGAAGAACGGCTTCTTCTCGACGGGATCAGACTGCACGCCGGCGACGTAGCCGTAGGGCACGTGCAGCTCGCCCGCCTCGTTGTAGCGCACGCGGCATATCCCGCGCCGGCCCGGGGCGATCAGGCAGCGGTGACCGCAGGCGACGCAACGCAGGCGCTCCCCTTCCGCCCGCCAGAGCGACCCGCGGGTCGTGTGGCGGTCGAGCAAATCGGACAAGGCCTGTTCCTTCCCACTCCGGGCCGGCGGGGAGGCTGGCGCGGGCATGGGAGTGTCGGTCTTGAGGCCGGAAGTCGGGATTGGCGACGCCGTGCCGTGGTCTGCGTCCATCTAATCCAGTGTGGGCCTGATATGCGTAGAAGTCAAAGGGAGAAGGCCAGCGAGCCCGGCAAGGACTCCCGGCAAAGAGCCTTCGACAAAGTGAGACAGGCATTAGGATTTGGTCCTCCCACCAGCGACCCGGTGCGTAACCGGCTCGGTCGCACGAACCGGCACGCCTGGCTGCTGCCTGCACTCCGATTCCTCCCCCTCCTCTGGCTTACCACACCGTCACCTCACCGTTACCTCACCGTTGAACCTCTGCAAACTTTGCAGAGGTTCAACGGTGAGGTAACGGTGAGGTGACGGTGTGGTAACGACGAGGCAACCTGGAGTGTTGTTAAGTACCAGTGGTATCGCGATTTGCGACTCTGCAGAGCGGGATGGGCGGTACTGGTTCCAGACCGGGTATGATTATGTAAGTACCTCGCCGTGGGCAGTTTAGACTCCACTTAAGGGTCGTTTAGCGCGGAGGCCAGTGCGGCAAGCTATGGACAGCTCACGTGTCGCTAGGAGGGCGAAAAGAGTGTCCATCACCGCGCAGTTATGCTTAAATAGCTCCTATGCAAGATGATCGGAAGACACTGGACGAGCGGCACAAGATGACCGATTTGGAGCGACTGCGCCACTCCTGCGCCCACGTCATGGCGACGGCCATCCTGCGCCTTTGGCCGGACGCCCAGTTCGCTGCCGGGCCGGCGGTCGAGAACGGGTTTTATTACGATGTGGACCTCAAACACCGTATCAGCCCGGAGGATTTCCCCGCGATCGAGGCTGAGATGAAGAAGGAGATCAAGGCCAACCATCCGTTCGAGCGCGTCGAGGTCACGCGCGAGCAGGCGGTCAAGGACTCCGAGAGCGGGCGCCTGGGCGGCCTGGTCGAGCGGCCCGGCAACCCGAGCAAGTACAAGCTGGGCAACCTGGCCGACATTCCCGAAGGCGAGCCGATCAGCTATTACAAGAGCGGGGACTTCATTGACCTTTGCGCCGGGCCGCACGTGATGCGCACGGGTAACATCGGCGCGTTCAAGCTCACCAGCGTGGCCAGCGCCTACTACAAGGGCGACGAGAAGAACCCGCAGCTCCAGCGCATCTACGGCACGGCCTTCAAGAACAAGACCGAGCTGGAGGCCTACTTCAAGATGGTGGAGGAGGCCAAGCGCCGCGACCACCGCAAGATCGGCGCCGAGATGGGCCTCTACACGATTGACTCCGAATACGTCGGCGTCGGCCTGCCGCTTTGGCTGCCCAAGGGCGCGGCCATCTGCGAGGAACTGGAGAAGCTAGCCAAGGAGACGGAGTTCCAGGCCGGCTACGTGCGCGTGAAGACGCCGCATATCGCCAAGGAGAAGCTCTACCTCACCTCGGGCCACCTGCCGCTGCTCTACAAGGACTCGATGTTCCCGCCGATGGAGCTCAAGGAGAGCGCGGACGCGCCCGCGGCTGAAAAGTATTACCTGAAGGCCATGAACTGCCCGCACCACCACCGCATCTTCGCGGCGGAACCGCGCAGCTACCGCGACCTGCCCCTGCGCCTGGCCGAATACGGCACCAACTACCGCTACGAGCAATCGGGCGAGCTGTTCGGCCTCATGCGCGTACGCTCGCTCAACATGAACGACGCGCACATTTACTGCACGGCTGACCAGTTTGCGCAGGAGTTCAATGCCGTGAACGAGATGTATCTGAAATACTTCAAGGTATTCGGCCTCGGCAAATACGTCATGCGCTTCAGCACCCACAGCAAAGAGGGCTTGGGCAAGAAATACGTGAACGAGCCCGAGCTTTGGATTCAGACCGAGAACATGGTGCGCGACGTCCTCAAGAACTCCGGCATCAACTACGTCGAGGTGGCCAACGAGGCGGCGTTCTATGGGCCGAAGATAGACGTGCAGGTCTATAGCGTCATCGGGCGCGAGTTCACCCTCGCGACCAACCAGGTGGACTTCGCCGTGCCGAAGCGCTTCGGCCTGGTCTATCGCGATAAGGATAACAGCGACAAGACGCCGCTGTGCATTCACCGCGCGCCGCTGGGAACGCACGAGCGCTTCATCGGGTTCCTGATCGAGCATTACGCCGGCAACTTCCCGCTCTGGCTGGCGCCCGAGCAAGTGCGCGTGCTGACCATCGGCGAGGACGAGCCGCTGGTGACCTACGCCAAGGCCATCGTGCAGGAGTTGCGCGCCAACATGGTCCGCGCCGAGGGCGATTACGGCAACGACAAGATCAACGGCAAGATCCAGCAGGCCGAGCAGGCCAGGGTCCACACCATGCTGGTGGTCGGCCCCCGTGACCTGGCAGCCAATGCCGTCAGCGTCCGTGTCCACGGCAAGGGCAGCCTGGGGGCTAAGCCCAAGGCAGAGGTCGTGGCGGACATTCTGGCGGCGATCCGCGAGCGGCGGGCGTGACGGCAGTCCTGGTGATTGATGTACAGGTCGGGCTGTTCCGCGCCAGGCCAGCACCATTTGCGGCGGAGGCCGTCGTGAGCCGGATTAACGAAGTGCTGGCTAAGGCCCGCCGGGCCGGCGCCTTAGTCGTCTTCGTTCAACACGATGGCGAGCCGGGCGGCGAGGAGGTAGTTCCCTTTACCCCGGGTTGGGCCTTGCACCCGGACCTCGATGTGCGACCCGGCGAACGGGTCATTCGCAAGGCTACTTGCGATGCGTTCTACGGCACGGGACTGGAAGCCGAGCTGCGGTCGCGCGGCATCACCGGACTCGTATTGACGGGCTATGCCACTGATTTCTGCGTTGATGCAACCCTCCGCAGTGCGGTGAGCAAGGACTTCACGGTTACCGTCGTAGCCGATGCGCATACCACCTCGGAGAACCCCGTCGTGAGCGCAGACCTCGTCCGGCAGCATCACAACTGGGCCTGGGCGAACTGCATCGCCTCCAAGCGCGTGAAGGTCGTGAAGGCCAGCGAGCTTCGCTTCGAAACGACTAGCTCCGGCTAAGCCCTGCATCAGGGCAATAGCTCCACCCGGAAAGCCCGGAATGGACCCGTGGTGAGGGTCGGCCAGAAGAGTCGGTTGGTGCCGGCGCTGCTGAGTTCGGCCAATGGCGCCCAGGTGGTCAAGTCCGAGCTGCCCAGAACCTGATAGCCTTCGTTGACCAAGGCTGTCCAGGAAAGGAGCAGGTTGCTGCCATCCGAGGTAGCGTTCAGTCGAAAAGGTGGTGCCGGGTCTTCGCTCACGCCAAATGTGAGCGCCGTAATGTCGAAACTGATGTCCCCGTTAGTGCCGCTGAACACGATGAACCGCAGCACGTCGCCTTTGAGCAAGGGGCAAGTCACGTCGAACGGAGCCGCGCCAGGTCCCTGGAAAAGGTTGGCTGGGTCAACCGCCGCCGATGAGGGGATATTCGCTGTGAATAGGGGGTTGGTCGTATCGAGGTTGCGGACGATGGCGACGTCCACGCCGTCTCCCGCGAACTGGGCCGTGTTGGCGCGTGCGAAAGCGCCATCCAAATGGAAGGTGCCGCTGCGGCAGACAGCCATGCCCAACGAAGCCCCGTGGTTGCTGTTGGGGTGCAGTAGCAACCAATCGAAGTTGGTGTCCAACATGATATACGGGAAGAATTCGGCACCGAGGTAGCCGGGGCCATCGTTTGTGAGGCTGCCGTTCATGAGGGAGAGGTCGCCGGCAAGGCTAAGGCTGGCCAGGAGATTCGTGCCGCCGCCCGGCGATCCGTTGGTCCTCGTATCCGGGAAATCCTCGAACAACCAGCCGCCCAACGCGAAGTCCGCCGGCATCTGCCAGGAGTCAGTCACGGCAGGGCCGCCCGAAGGCAGGCATCCGAGCACCGTCAGCGGAATGGCGATGGTATTGTTGGTTTTGACGGTCTCAACGAGCTGGCCCGGGTAATCCACGATCGCGCCCAGGTAATAGCTGCCCGGCGCCGTGGAGGCCGGCACCGTGGCGAAGGTGGTAAAGGTGGTGCTCGCTCCACCGGCCAGGCCGGCCTGGTTGGTGGACGCGCCACAATATGTGTCGTTTACCGCCACGTCGCTGTCGCCGGAGAGAAAATAGCCGGTAGCAAACTCGGCTGCGGCGAAGCTCGTGGCGTTGCTCACCGTCACAGTCACCGGAAACGTCTGGCCGGCAAAGACGGTGGCGGGCGCAGAGAAACCCGTGGGAATCAAATCCGGCGCGTGCCCGTCGAGCGAGACAGCCAGGTCGAAGACAGTCCCGACGGGAAGGTAATTGGTAGCGCCCAGGTTAGTGCTCATCTCGATGACGTTGGTCCCGTGGTCGCTGACAACCCGCACGCCATAGTTCGTAGGCCAGGCATCCTGCCGATACACATTGAACTGGTTAATGCGACGCGACCAGGTCTGCCCTTCCTCCTGGAGCGTCAGGTCGTACAGATAGACCTGGTATGCGCCCGAGGTCATCCCGAAGAACTCGCTCAGGAAATCGAATATCTCATAGAACGCGAAATACTGCCCGTTGGCGTCAGGCACGGCGAACCGATTGGTGTAAGTCGCGCCGCCGAACGTGATAAAGGCGTCCCACTCGCGGAACGTGACATTGGTATCGAGCAGGTTGGCGCAATTCCACCCCGTGCGGTCGGTAACCAGGCCGGCGCGCGCCAACTGCACGCTGCACTCGACGCCATTCATATTGGTCTGGGTGATGAGGTCCATTTTCGTCAGGCCATTGATGCCGTCTATCCAATAGCTTTGGCGAGGGAACATCTGCGGTGAGCTGGACTTGGCGCCAATCCAGCCATGCTCGTTGTAATCCGGAATGTCCGAGCGCAGGCTGCTATGCGAATAGTTCTCGGTGCCTATCTCGGGCCAGGTGGTGCAGACCCCGTTGGTGCAAGTGAAGCCGTCCGCGTAAGCATCGTTCTCGAGCAGGTAGGTCTCGTTGGAGGGGCCGTAGAGACGGTTCGAGCCGAAGAGGATCATGATGGCCGGCGAGGTGTCCTCCACGACCCGGAACCTGTAGCTCACGGCCATGGCATTGGTCACTTCCTGGCCCGGCGGGAACCACGCCTCGAAGCCGGTCTGGGCGAAGGCCACGGCGCCGCATAGCTGGATCGCTGGCAACAAAAGAGAGCACACTCCGCGGGCCGGGCTCATAAACACCGAGTTTAACGCCGCTAATGCGTACCGTCAATGCGCTAAACGTTGCTCGCGGCAAAGCGGGTGCGCCTCGCCATTACCGCCAGCAGATTGGAGCGCAGCTTTCAGTCTGCAGAACCGCAGGACTGCCTGTGGGCCAGCAGAACCGAGGGGGCGGCGCGCGTTTCGAGGCTTGCTGCGGGAAAGGCTGCGCTCCTGCGAAGCTATGCAACGGCCGCGATGCGCGGCGGGCGCCCCGCCCGTTGGGATTCGCGATAGGTGCTTCCGAATGAACCGTGCGCCGCCCGGCTCAGGGCGCCCCCTCGCTGGTGTCGCGGGTGACGCGGACGTGGATGACGCCGTTCTCGTCGAACCAGAGCGGGTCGAGCGCGAGGAACCGGTGGAAGTTCTGGTCGGCGTTCCACTTCTGGTGATAGAGCATCCAGAGCTTTCCATCAGGGGCGGCTATAACGCAATGGTGCCCTGGCCCCAGGACATTTCCGCCGCGGTGGGCGATGGGGTTGCCGGCATACTTCACGAAGGGGCCGGTGGGCGACTTGGAGATCGCGTAGCCAATGCCGTAATTGGGGGAGTCGGCGCCCGTGCCGGAATACATCAGGTAGTAAGTGCCGTTGTGCTTCAGCATGAACGGTCCTTCCGTCACGTGGCCGCTGCGCATTTCCCATTCTTCCGTTGGCCGAATGACGACGGTGGGTGAGCCTTTCTTCTTCAACGGAGTTGCCATGGCCTGGACGGCGATCTTGAACCCGTGGGCCAGGTCCACGTAGGTCAGGTAGAACTTGCCGTCGTCGTCCTGGAACAGGTCGGCGTCTATGGCGTGCCGCGCCAGCACGCCCCGGTCTTTGAAGGGCCCTAACGGGCTGTCGGCGACGGCCACCCCGACCTGCTTTTCCAGGGGGCCAAGCGTCCGCCCGCCGATGTTGTCGGTGTAATAAAGGTAGAACTTGCCGTCACCCCGGGTGTTATGGAACACCTCGGGCGCCCAATCACCATCGCGGGGGTCTTCGAAGACGCGCGCCTTGCGTTCCCAGTGCACGAGGTCGTCGGATACAAACACCTCATAGCCGTGGGCGTCGGTTGTCGGATAAAGGTAATACTTGCTGTCTAGGCGCAGAACGAAAGGATCGGCGATTTCCCAGTCAGGCAGCAGCGGGTTGCGGTAGGTTCTGGCCGGAGCGGCGGTCGTGGGGGCCACAGGTTGGGCGTGGGCCGAGATGCCGGCGGCCAAAGCAGCCAGGAGCGGGGCAACTTTCTTGGTGTTCATCGAGGTGCGAGGATAGGCAACAGCCACAATCGGGGCGACCCTTTAATGGGTTCGTCCGGCCTAAGGACCTTAGCCTGCGAACACGGCCGCCGCTGGGCGCGATGAAACCTTTGACAAGGGAACGGTTGCCGCGAGAATTAGGGCAAAGATATGATTTCATTGGCGGGTGGCATGCCGCGTACCGTGCTCTGGCTGGCCGCGCTGGCGCTCTGGACGGGGTGCCGAACGCCGAAAGAGTCGGACCTCTTCACCACCAGCGGGCCGGGATGGCGCGTCCAGGAAGGACAGGCGCTTTGGCGTCCGCGGCGGTCCATGCCCGAGCTGGCGGGCGATGTCGTGATGGCCAGCAACTCCGATGGCCGCTGCGTCGTGCAGTTCACTAAGACGCCGCTCTCTGTGCTGTTGGCGCAGACCAGCCGGACCAATTGGCTGATCGAGTTTCCGCCACAGCATTTAGGCTTCATGGGACGAGGCGAGCCGTCCAAGCGATTCGCATGGCTTCACCTCTATGCCGCCCTGCAAGGCGACACGCTGCCGCGGGGGTACGAGTTTCACCGCAAGCCCGATGGCGGCTGGCGTTTGGAGAACAAAGGTTCCGGCGAGTCGGTGGAGGGCTTCCTGGGGCCGTGAGCGAGGCGATCAAAAGCGGTGGGTGGGTCGAAGGAACTGCCCGGGAGAAGGCACCGGGCCCTGCACCCGTGTTTTACGGCGCGAGGCCTTCGGCCCCTTCAGCGTTCTATCGGCCCTGGCTCTGGCGGCTGGGACTGGCTGCGGGGCGAGTGCTGCCGGCAGCCGGGCTCAACGCCCTGTGCCTGGTTGTGGCGGAGGCATACTACGCGCTCAACAGCGCGCGCCGCGCCGTTGTCATTCAGAACCTGGTGCCAGTGTTCGCGGGCGATCGCGCGCGAGCCGCGCGGGCGGCTCATACGCTGTTCCGGCAATTCGCGCTGAAGATGGTGGATTTGTGGCGATTCGAGAGCGGGCGGGCGGTGGCGCCCAGGTTCACCGCGGGGGTGGATTGGGGAATCCTGCGTGACGCCGCGCAGCGCGGGAGGGGCGTGCTGCTGGTGACGCCGCACCTCGGCAATTGGGAGCTGGGCGGGGCGCTGCTCGTGGAAAGCGGCTACCCCCTGCTGGTGCTCACGCAGGCCGAGCCGGGCCGGGGCTTTACGGAAATGCGCCAGGCCGCCCGCGGCCGCAGAGGCATCGAGACCTTGGTGGTAGGCAGCGACGGCTTTGAGTTTGTGGAGATCATCAAGCGCTTGCAAAACGGCGCCATTGTGGCGCTGCTGCTGGACCGCCCGCCCGCAGCCAAGGGGGTGGATATCGAGTTGTTCGGACGCCCCTTCCGAGCCTCGGCAGCGGCTGCCGAGTTGGCGCGCGCGTCCGGCTGCGCCGTCCTTGGCGTGACCGTCCTGCGCAAGCCCAACGGCTATGCGGCGGAAATCCTGCCGGAGTTCCGCTACGCGCGGCAGGCCCTCGGCAACCGTGAAGCCCGGCGCCTCCTGACGCAGCAGATCATGCGGGCGTTCGAGGCCCGCATCCGGGAACATCCGGACCAATGGTTTCACTTTGTCCCGGTCTGGCCTGAAGCAGGAGCGCTCGCACCTCAGGAGAAGCCGCTTGCCTGAACATAGCGTTTGGCCCTTAAGCTCCGCGCACCAGTCATGCACCATAAAACCCTGTTCACTCTAGACGACCTCCTGCCGATCCTGCCGCACCGTCCGCCGTTCCTGTTCGTGGACCGGGTGCTCTCGCTCGAGCCGCACACCTCCATCCTCGCCGAGCGCACCTTGCGGGCGGATGAGCCGCAGTTTGCCGGCCATTTCCCGGGCCGGCCCATCATGCCCGGGGTGCTTGTCGCGGAAGCGCTGGCCCAGACGAGCGGCTTGCTCTTGGGGCTCAGCGACAAGGCAGCAGGCGCCGCTCACTCTCCAGCCCCCAAAATGTTCTTCCTGGCCGCCACCAGCATTAAATTCACCACCCCCGCCCGGCCCGGCGACGTCCTGCGGCTCTTAGCTGTGGCTGACAAGTCCCTGAGCGGCCTGCACCGGTTCCAGGTGGAAGCCAAAGTCGGGAAGAAGCTGATTGCCAGCGGCGCACTGACCCTGGCGCGGGTGGACGAGTAGCCGCGGCAAAAGGGGCAGTTTTGGGAAGGAATGTAAAGGGATCAGCCTGGCAGCATGAAAACTTCATCGCAGCCTGCGAACGATTTGCCAGCCCAGTGAAAACAGGGGAGTTCCATCCTCCATCTTCTATCCTCCATCCTCGTCGCGGCCCGATTCGGTTGCGGCTTTGCCGCGCTGCGCTCTCTGCGTCTCTGTGTTTAAACAGTCCACTCTTCTGCGCTCAGCGCTTTCGGGCTTCGGCCTTCGGGCTTCGGCCTTGGCTGCCGGATTCCACTGAAAGCGTCAAGGAACGCCGGCCCGGGCGCGCGCGGTTACGGCCGGAGGAACAGCCGGGCCGCGGCGTCCGCGAACCGAAGGCCTTGCGGGGTAAGCCGGAAGCGCTGTGCGGTGCGACGCCCCCATCCCTGGTCACAGAGCCGGGCCATGTCGTCGGCCCATTCGGTGCGAAGGTCGTGCCCGGTGATGCCGCGGAACTGGTCGAAGGGCCAGCCGGCGACCATGCGCAGTCCAAAGGCGGCGGTCTCGCCGGCGCGTGCCAGCGGTGGCAGCTCCTCGCGGGACTCGACGGCCCGGCGGCCGTTCTCGAGCTGCTCACAGTAGAGCGGGGTGTTGGACCAGTTCTTCGTGCGGACACCGCGGACGTAGCTCGTGGCGCTGGGGCCCAGGCCATAGAACGAGCCCCCGCGCCAGTAGTTGACATTGTGCCGGCACGCCAGGCTGGGCAGCCGGCTTGATGGGGCGGACCGCGCGGAAGCGTCGTCCCGGGCGAAGTTGGAGACCTCGTATTGCACGAAGCCCGCATCCGCCGCGCGTTGCACCAACTTCTCGTACATCGCGCAGGCAAGGTCCTCGTCTTCCCTGACCTCTCCGGCCTGCAATTGCGAAAAGAGCGGAGTGTCCTCCTCGTAGGTGACCTCGTAGCTGGAAAGGTGTTCGCTCCCCATGGCCGTGGCCTCGGCCAGCGTCTCGCGCCACATCTCCAACGTCTGCCCCGGGATGGCGAACATGAGATCGAGGTTCACGTTGTCGAAGCCCGCTTTGCGCAGCGTGTCGAACGAGGAGAAGACCATCTCGCGTGTATGCACGCGGCCCAGGCGCTCGAGCAGCGGTGCGTGCAGCGATTGCACACCCATCGAAAGGCGGTTTACACCGGCGGACTTGAGCAGCCGGGCCTTATCCAGGGACACCGTGGCCGGGTTGCATTCGACGGTCCACTCGGCCGCGCCAAGCAGGTTGAGCCGTTGCATGGCATCGAGGACCTGTTCCCACTGCCTCAGGTTCAGCAACGAAGGAGTCCCGCCCCCGAAGAACACGGTCTCCGGCTTGAGGTCGGCGGCGACCAACTCCAGCTCGCGAACCAGGGCCGCAACGTAGCGGTTGACGACCGCGCCGCTCGCCGCTTCGGAATAGAACGCGCAGTAGTCGCATTTAGCCGCGCAGAACGGCACATGCACGTAGAGGCTGGTGACAGCAGGGGAGGGGGGCGAAAGGGCGGGGACGACGGGCGGCTGCAAGAGCGTGTGGGCGAGCTATTCGACCTGCAGCGCCTGGTCCAGGAACTGCGGCAGGTGCGTGATGATGGCAGCCTCGCCGACTACCAGCGTGGCTCCTGCTTTGCGCGCGGACTCCTGGACGGCGGGGGCGTTCTCGGCCCCGAAGGCGATGACGGGCAGGTGCTTGGTCGCGGGATTCTCTTTCAACCGGGCGACGGCGGCGCACACGTTCTCGGGACCGCTCCCCAGGTCGGCTAGCACGAGCATCGGCTTGGATCGCTCGGCACACTCGACGAGCGTCTCGGGGCTGGGGATGGCCTGAACGCGATAGTTCAGGTCCTGAAGCCGGTTGACGAGCTGGCTGCCGGGCAGCAGCCTCTCGTACAACACCAGTGCGAGCGGTTGCGTCATGCGCTCACCTTGGAACAGCCCCGCCTGGAATGCAAAAGGAATCCGGCTCGCGCTGGCCGCGGAGGGCGCCCGTCCTCGGGCGCAGCAATGCCGATCAGCCAGGCACGCTGCCAGTGCTGGACGCTGCTGCGCCCGAGGGCGGGCGCCGCTCCGGTGCGCAAAATACCGCTTGCTATTGAGATGCTCCCCGGCCAATACTCAAACGTTCGTTTAAAACGAACGTTTACTTATATGGCTAAGACTGCCGAGACCGACCCGCGCACGCGCATCCTGGATGCCGCGGAGGATGCGATGGGCGAGCTGGGTTTCACGGGCACGTCGCTGCGGCACATCGCCCAGGAAGCGCGGGTGAACCTGGCGACCGTGTATTATTATTTCGGCTCCAAGCGGGGGCTGATGGAGGCCGTGCTCAAGCGCCGGTTTGGCCCCCTGCGCGAGGAGCACCTCGCGCTGCTGCGGCGGCACGAGGCCGCGGCCAAAGGCCGGCCGCTATCCGTGGAGAAGGTTCTCGAGGCCATGTTGCTGCCGCCGCTGCGGCTAGCGGGCGAGGGCCCCGCCAAGCGCCAGGCCGTCACCCGTCTCCTCGGGCGCATCGTGACGGAGCCCCACGCGGCGACGCAGGCCGCTTTGCGCGGCCAGCGGGCCGAGGTATGGACAGCCTTCGAGAGGGCGTGGCAGCGCAGTTTGCCCAAGGCGCCGTTGGCTGAACTGCTCTGGCGCATGGAATTTGTCTGGGGCGCCCTGGCTTTCATCCTCTGCAATCCGGGCAAGATTCAATTGGAAACCCACGGCGCTTGCAACCCGGAGAACACCGATGAGTTGCTCGCCGGAATGATTGAGTTCTTCTCGCCGGGCTTTCAGGCCCTGGCGCGGGGCCGCCGGTAAACACGAGCCTGGAATCATATGACCCCGTTTATGCCACAGCCCGGCCTGCGCCGGCCGGCCGGCGGGCGGCCCCGCCACCTGGTGGACTTCGTGTGCCGCGCGCCCGAAGCCAAAAGCGTTTCGCTCATTGGCGACTTCAATCAATGGCAGCCGGCGGCCCATCCAATGAAGCGTATGCCTGATGGCGGCTGGGTCATACGGCTGGAGCTGCCTCACGGCCATCACCAATACCTGTTTCTCGTGGACGGCAAGCCGATGCTCGACCCCAATGCCATGGGCAGGGTGCACAACGAACGCAATGAAACCGTCTCTCTCATCGCCATAAGCTGAGTCCATCCATGAACCTGAACTCTTCAACCGACCCCCTCACCCTTTCCCTCTCCCCCTCGGAGGGGGAGAGGGTGCCCGCCGGGCGGGTGAGGGGTTTCATGGCCAAGATGTGCACCCAACGTTGCACTTCGAAGCTCTCCAGAAACGTGTTCTATATGATTCCTAAAACCCCGCATCGCGCCCCGGAACCCGGTGCGCTCACTCCCACGATTGCTTTCGGTCTCCTGCCGCTGGCCGTCGCCGCTCTGTTCACCGCTTGCTCGCCGCCCAAGCCGCCGCCGCCGCCTACACCCCGGGTCACCGTCAAACCCCCGCAATTGGCGACCGTGACCAACTGGGACGAATACCCTGGCCACCTGGATGCCGTCGAAATGGTCGAGATCTGCCCCCGCGTGTCGGGCTACATCGATTCCATCCACTTCAAGGATGGCGCAGAAGTTAAGTCCGGTGACCTGCTCTTTGTCATCGATCCTCGCCCCTACCAAGCCGACCTCGACCAGGCCGAGGCCCGCCGCAAGCAGGCCGAGACCCACTTGGAGTGGACGCGTGATGATCTCAAGCGCGCCGAGGGCCTGCGCGGCACCAAGGCTATCTCGGAGGAGGAATACGACAGCCGGAGCAAGGCGATGCTCGAGGCCGAAGCCGCCCTGGCCGCCGCCAAGGCCAATGAGACGACTGCCCGCCTGAACCTGGATTACACGCAGATCAAGGCGCCGGTCAGCGGCAAGATCGGTCGCCGATTGCTCACCGTAGGCAATTTCGTTCAGCCCCAAGGCAACGGGGGTTCGCCCTCCGTGCTGGCCACCCTGGTCTCGGTGGACCCAGTCTACTGCTACTTCGACGTCGAGGAGAGCGCCTATCTCAAATACAAGTGCAACGCGGAAGGGAGCGGTAGCGCGAAAGTCAGTGTCAGGAGTAGCAACAGCCTCCCCTGCGAATTAGCCCTGGTCGGCGAAACGGGCTTCCCTCACCGGGGCCGCCTGGACTTCTTCGACAACCAGGTGAATCCGCAGACCGGCACCATTCGCCTGCGCGCGGTGTTCGATAACGCCGATCGCACGCTCGTGCCCGGCATGTTTGCCAACCTGCGCGTGCTCTCCGGGCCGCCGCAGGAAGCCGTGCTGGTCCCGGACGTGGCTGTGCTCTCCGACCTGGGCTACAAGTATGTCTATGTCGCCACGCCGGACGGCAAGGTCGAGACTCGCTCCATTACGATTGGGCGGGCGCATGATGCCTTGCGCGAGGTGCTCAAAGGTTTGAACCGGCAGGACCGGGTGGTCGTCAACGGCCTGATGATGCTGCGGCCTGGCATCAAAGTGGAAGTGCAGGAAGCGCAAGCGGACTCCAAAGCTCCGAAGGCGGAGGCCGAGAATACGAGCGCCCCCGCTGCCGCCCAGCCCAAGGGCAAGCCCCAAACCTAACCCGGAGCCCTGCCGTGACCTTCTCTCACTTCTTCATCCGGCGTCCGATCTTCGCGTCGGTGCTGTCCATCATGATCGTGCTGCTGGGCGCGATAGCGCTCTTTACGCTGCCGGTCGCCCAGTATCCCGAGATCACACCTCCCACTATCTTCGTCATGGCGACCTACCCCGGCGCCAGCGCGGAGACGGTTGCCAACACCGTCGCGACGCCCATCGAGGAGCAGATCAATGGCGTCGAGAACATGCTCTACATGTCGGCCCAGTGCAGCAGCGACGGCTCGATGCGGCTGGCGATCACCTTCAAAGTGGGCACCGACCCGAACACCGCGCAGGTGCTCGTGCAGAACCGCGTGGACGGCGCCCTGCCGCGCCTGCCTGAGGAGGTGCGCGAGCTAGGCGTCATTACGCGCAAGCGTTCGCCCAGCATCGCCATGCTCGTGAGCCTGGTCTCGCCCTCGGGCAAGTATGACCCGGTTTACCTGAGCAACTACGCCTACCTGCACGTGCGCGACATCCTGGCGCGGCTGCCGGGCGTGGGCGACTCGATCATCTTCGGCGCGCGCGACTACTGCATGCGCATCTGGATTGACCCGCACAAGGCCTCCGCCCGCAACCTCACCGCCGGCGACATCGTGGCCGCCATCCGGCGCCAGAACGTGGAAGTGGCAGCCGGATTGGTGGGACAGGCGCCGCAGCCCCCCGATAACCTCTTCCAGCTTGCCATCATGACCAAAGGCCGCCTGGTGACGCAGCCCGAGTTCGAGGACATCGTGCTCAAGGCGGATGCGAACGGGCAGATCACCCGGTTGCGCGACGTTGCGCGCGTCGAGCTGGCCGCCGCCGATTACAGCATTGACAGCCGCCTGGACGGCACCCCGTCCGCGGCCATCGCCCTGTTCCAACAGCCGGGGTCCAACGCCATCGAGACCGCCAACGCCATCCAGGCGGCTATGAAGGACATCGCGAGAGACTTCCCCGACGGGCTGGAATATCGCGTCGCCTACGACACCTCGGCCTTCATCCGCGAGTCCATTCACGCGGTAATCCACACGCTGATCGTAGCCATTCTGCTGGTCGTCTTCGTGGTCGTCCTCTTCCTCCAGAACTGGCGCGCCTCGATCATCCCGCTGGTCTCGGTGCCCGTATCGCTCATCGGCACGTTCGCCGCCATGAAGGCCTTCGGCTTTTCGATCAATAATCTCTCCCTGTTCGGCCTGGTGCTGGCCATCGGCATTGTGGTGGACGATGCCATTGTGGTCGTCGAGAACGTCGAGCGGCATATTGCCGAGGGCCTCTCGCCGACGGACGCCACGCACAAAGCGATGGATGAAGTCAGCGGCGCGGTCGTGGCTATCGCGCTGGTGCTGAGCGCCGTCTTCATTCCCACGGCGTTCATCAGCGGCATTACCGGCAAGTTCTACCAGCAGTTTGCCCTGACGATCGCTATCTCGACCCTGATCTCCGCCTTCAACTCGCTGACGCTCAGCCCGGCCCTGAGCGCGCTCCTGCTCCAGCCGCACCATGCCCCGAAGGACATCGTAGGCCGTATCCTCCACGGCTCGATCGGCTGGCTCTTCAGTGGGTTCAACCGCCTGTTTGAGGGCACGCGGGCTACCTACGTCCGGGGCCTGGGCCGCGTGCTCCGGCATTGCGGCGTCGCCCTGTTCCTGTATGCCGGCCTGCTGGCGCTGACCTGGTTCGGGTTCAACAAGGTCCCGACCGGCTTCATCCCATCCCAGGACAAGGGCAACATTTTCTGCTATCTGCAATTGCCCGACGGCGCGTCGCTGCAGCGCACCGAGCAAGTCAGCCAGAAGGTAGTGCAGATTCTGACCAACACCCCGGGCATTGCCGCCGTGTCCGAGTTTGCCGGGCTGTCGCTGGTGGCGCTGGGCAACAGCGCCAATGCCTCCAGCATGTTCATCCGCCTAAGCCCGTTCGAGGAGCGCGTCAAGGAGGGCCTGACCGCCGACGTCCTCATGGCCAACCTCAAGAAGAAGATCGCGGCGGCGAATATCCAGGACGCCTACGTTGTAGTGGCCGGCACCCCGCCGGTGGACGGTCTGGGCACCCTGGGCGGGTTCAAGCTGCAGGTCGAAGACCGCGGCAATCTCGGCTACCCGGCCTTGCAGGCGGCGACGGCGCAGTTAAGCCGTGCCGCCCTCGCCCGCACGAATGAAATCGTGCAGGCCCTCTCGACCTTCCGCGCCAGCGTGCCCCAGGTGTATCTCGACGTGGACCGCGCCAAGGCCGAATCCATGCACGTGCCGCTCGATTCGGTGTGGGACACGCTTTCCATCTACCTGGGCTCCCTGTATGTCAATGACTTCACCCTTTACGGGCGGCCCTACCACGTGACCGCGCAGGCCGATGCGCCATTCCGGGCCAAGGCGCTGGACGTCAAGAATCTCAAGACGCGCAATGCCAGCGGCGAGATGGTGCCGCTGGGCACGCTGGTCAAAATCAAGGACATCAACGCGCCCGTGCTGGCCGGCCATTACAATATGTTCCCCACGGCCGAACTGCTGGGCAGCCCCGCCCCGGGGTTCGGCTCCGGCGAGGCCGTCAAGCTCATGCAGGAGTTGGCCGACAAGAACCTGCCGCGCGGCATCAGGATCGAGTGGACCGAGCTGACGCTGCTGCAAATATTGGCAGGCAACACCGCGGTCTACATCTTCCCGCTCTGCGTGCTGATGATGTTCCTGGTACTGGCCGCGCAATACGAGAGCTGGTCGCTGCCGCTGGCGATCATCCTCATCGTGCCGATGTGCCTGCTGTTCGCGATCTTCGGCGTCTGGGCGCGCGGCCTCGATAACAACTTGTTCACCCAGATCGGGCTGGTCGTGCTCATGGGACTGGCCTGCAAGAACGCCATCCTCATCGTCGAGTTCGCCAAGCAGTTGCAGGACGCCGGCCGCAACCGCAGCGAAGCGGCCATTGAGGCCTCGCGGCTGCGCCTGCGCCCCATCCTGATGACCTCCCTCGCCTTCACATTCGGTGTCATCCCGCTCATGCTCTCACACGGCGCGGGCGCCGAGATGCGCGTCTCTATCGGCACCGCCGTGTTCTACGGCATGCTGGGCGTCACCTTCTTCGGCGTGGTCCTCACGCCGGTGTTCTACGTGGTCATCCGGCGCGCCCTGGAACGACATCGGCCTGCGCACGGCCCCGTCCTGCCCAAGGCCACCGTCTCGGGCGCGACGGCAGCCCTGCTGCTGCTCGGCGCCGGCGGCGTCCTCCTGCTCAGCGGCTGCGCCGTTGGCCCCAACTTCCATCCGCCCAAGACCGAGGTGAGCTCCGCCTTCACCAACGGCAACCGGACGAACATGGCGCCCGCGCCTGCCAGCATTCTCTGGTGGCGCGGGTTCGATGACCCCATGCTGAACGGCCTGGTGGACCAAGCCGTGACGAACAACCCCGACCTGCGCATCGCCACCGCCCATGTGCTCGAAGCGCGCGCACTCCGCATGGGCGCCGTCGCCAACCTGTTCCCCGTCGCCCAGGCCCAGGCCGGGTGGACCAAGTCCGCCACTAGCGTGGATGCCTCGCCGATTCCGCTGACGCAGCAAGAGCGTGAGCTCAACCTATGGAGCACGGGCTTCGACGCAACCTGGGAACTGGATCTCTTCGGCCACGTGCGCCGCTCCATCCAGGCGGACACCGCCGACCTGATGGCCACGATTGCCACGCGGCAGGACGTGCTCGTCAGCCTCATCGCCGAGGTGGCGCGCAACTACTTCGAGCTTCGGGGCGCCCAGAACCAACTGGCAGTTGCCCGGAGCAACGCCGAGGTCGAGCGGGAGACGCTCGACCTGACGGAGAGCAAGTTCAAAGCCGGCCGAGCAACCGAGTTGGACACTGCCCGTGCCCGTGCCCAACTCGAGTCCACCCTGGCGCTCATTCCCCCTGTCGAGGCCAACATCAAACATGCGATCTACCGCCTGAGCGTTCTGACGGGACAGCAGCCCGCAGTTCTTGAACCCGCGCTGGCGGTCGAGGCGCCCATCCCGGCGCTGCCGCCGCTGGTCAACATCGGCGACCCGGCCAGCTTGCTGCGCCGGCGGCCCGACATCCGGTCGGCCGAGAGCTCGCTTGCCGCCGCCACAGCCCGCATCGGCGTGGAAACGTCGGACTTGTTCCCGCGCGTCTATTTCAACGGCGCCCTCGGCGTCTCGGCCAACGAGTTCTCCCGCCTTTTCGACTACGGCGCGGACAACTACTCCTTCGGCCCGGCCATCACCTGGACCGCCCTGGACCTCGGCCACGTGCTAGCCCGAATCAAGGCCGCCAACGCCCGCGCCGAAGCCCAACTGGCGACCTATGAAAAGACCGTCCTCAATGCGCTGGAGGAAACCGAGAACGCCCTGGTGGATTTCGGCAACGAGCAGCGGCGCCGCGATCACCTGAGGGTCTCCGACCGCTCCGCAACGCAGGCCACGGCCCTGGCCCGCCAGCGTTACGAGGGCGGCGTGGCCGATTTCCTGCCCGTGCTCGATGCCCAGCGCACGCAGCTTGCCATCCAAGCCCAACTGGCTGCCAGCGAGACCCGCACCGCGACCAGCCTGGTGGCCATTTACAAGGCCCTTGGCGGCGGCTGGCAGATCGAGCAACCGCCAACCCGGACGGCCTCTGCCCGCTGAGCGGCGTTCGGAGCCCATCCGCACACCCGCCATCGAATCCGGTTGTTGCCGCAGCTCTGCTTTCATTGCTCAGCTAACCCGGGGTCATCCAAAACCAATGGGTGGAGTCGGTAGGACAAAGCGTGAACCTGTTCGCTCAGGTGCACCAGGCGCACGGAACGCATCGCCTCGGGCGGTGGTGTAGAGGATTTGAGAGTGCCGGCGCTTAGGCGAGAGGACTGAGCGTGATATCCTGCACGATGCTTCCTTCCAGGTTGTGCAGCCTGAGCTGGAGCCGGGAAACGTCAGCCAGGCCTTCCATCCAGGTGGCCTCTTGCAGTTTAGGACCACCGCCGACGAGTTGGCCGTAGGGAAAACCTGTCGTGGGCGGCAACCAAGCGGCCTTGTGCGTGTGCCCGGAAATGACCACCTGGGTCTTCCATTGCACTAACCAATCGTGCCACGCGGCCCGGCTTCGCCCGCTGTAACGGTCGTAGCCGGTGGTTGAGTAATCTTGCGGTCCCTCATCGGTCCATCTTAAGGGGATGTGGCAGAAAACCAGGCGATAAGGCGCCTCGCGCATTTCCGGCTGGCGGATGGTTTGCGCCAGCCAACGCGCCTGCTCTGCGCGTAAGACATCAAACGCCACGCGGCCTTGGAAGGAGGGGTGATCATCGGGCTTGTCCTCGCCCGTGTGCAGGCAAATGACCGCCACTGGCCCGGCCCGAAAGGCGTAGAAGGGCCGCCCCGTCGGCGTGGTGACCATTCCGGGCATCTTGAAGGCGTACGGGCCCCGGCTGTCATGGTTGCCCCACACGATGACGAGCGGGCGCTTCACGGTGATGTCGCGCTCGCCCGGATGCAAGAGCGTGGGCGCCATCAGTTCCTCTTTGTTCCAGTCATTGCAGGTGTCGCCATCCCACACCAGGAAATCCACCGCCGGCGTCGCTTCATGCAAGGCGCGGAGGGTGTCGTTATGCACATGCGTGTCATTCCACATGGCAAAGTGGGCTGTCGCCGCCGCGGGGTCCAGCGTGCGAAAGCTCTTCCATTCGCTCACCACCGCTTCCGTTTCGCCCGCCTCGAAGGTATGAGAGCGGACCCGATAAGCCGTGCCCGGCTTAAGCCCCGAAAGCCTCACGCGCAAGACCTTTTCGCCCTGCGGCACGAAACCAAACAGGTCCGCGGCGGCGAACCCCTTGGCTCCCTCCGTCTCCCACTCGATGCGCCCTCGGCTCAGGCGGCTCACCGCCCACACCGCGTCAATACCCTCAGCCCGCGGGGCCATCAGTACCAAAGGAGTGCGGACCAGGGATGGCTTTTGCTCTGCGGGTGCACCTTGAGCGAGCGTCTGGCCCAAACCGCTGACCGCCAGAGCGCCGAGGAAATGTCTGCGTTGCATCTTCATGCCGGAGAGAATAGGAGGGTTATCTTGCGTGTGGACAGCAGAATGCTGGCGCTAACGCCGCGTGATCTTCAGCGCGAAAGCGGTGGAGCAGGGCCGTTTGTCCGGCAGCGTGATGGTCAGGCCGTTGGCGTCACGATTGAACTTGAGCTTGCCGCGCACGCCCAGCATCTGGACGCTGCCTACCGCGCTATCCCAATAGGGCGAGTTCTCCGCCAATGATTTCAGCGTAACTTGGCCGTCCGCCGGGAAGGCCAGCACGATGGCGTAGAGCTTCTTGCCGTCCTTGGATTGGGTGAAGCGGATGTCCTGAGCGGTGAATGGCTGCTTTTGGGTGTCGCTTTGCCCGTCAAAACGGCCTTTCTCGGAAACGGTCGTGGAAGGGCCTTCGCCGTAAAGCTTCCAGGGGCGGGTGGCGTAAATGGCCTCGCCGTTGACCTTGAGCCAGGCACCGATGCCGGAAACGATTTGTACTTCGTCCTCGTCCGGCGTTCCGTCTCGGCGCAACGGCACGTTGAGCATCAGGTTCCCGTTCTTGCTGACAATGTCAGCCAGCATCGGCACGACGGTGGCGGCGCTCTTGTACTGGTGCTTCTCGAAGACCTCGAGATCGTAATGCCACTGGCCGATGCAGGTGTCGGTTTGCCAGGGCTGGGGCAGGATGCGGGTGGCTTTGCCGCGCTCGATGTCATAGACCAGCGCGTGGCGCTGTGGGTCATTGAGGCGCTTGGCAGTCATCACCGCTTCGGTGCGGCCGTGGCGAAGCCGGGAGTTGTAAAAATGCGCAGCCAGGCGCAAGCCGATGTCATCGCTGACGCCGTGCAGGGGCAGCACGTTGTCATCGAAGTAGATCATGTCCGGCCGGTAATCGTCCCAGAGTTGCTCGGTGCGGAGGAAGAACTTGTTGCAATAGGCCGCATCCGGCACGCTGCTGCCATTGGCCGGGTTCCAATCCCAATCCAGGCGCTTGCCGGGCGCGTGGTTCTGGGCGTAAAGGTCCTGGGGGTCTAGGCCTTCCCACCACTGGCCTTTGCCATCGGCTTTCGTGAGCTTGCCATCGTAGGGCATGCCGGCCAGGGGACCGTTGGTGTCGGCACCCTGGGCGACTTCATACCACGACCAGGCGCGCGAGGCATGCACACTAACGGCAAAACGCAGACCGTTCTTTTTGGCGGCGGCAGCCCACATCCCGATCAGGTCTCTTTGGGGGCCTATGGCGACAGAGTTCCAGGGTTGGTACCTCGAGTTGAAGTTGTCGAAGTTGTCATGGTGATTGGCCAGAGCCATGAAATACTTCGCGCCGCATTGTTTATAGAAAGCCAGCAGCTTGTCCGGCTCGAAGTGCGCCGCCCGCCATTGGTGGATAACGTCTTTGAAACCGACTTTCGAGGGGTGACCGTAGTGTTCCAGGTGGAACTTGTAATCTTTGCTGCCCTCGATGTACATGTAGCGGGCATACCAATCGCCGGCTTCCGGCTCGCATTGGCAGCCCCAATGTGCCCATATCCCAAACTTGGCGTCGCGGAACCACTCGGGCGCCTGGTACTGTGAGGCGAGGGATTGCCAGTCCGGCTGATAGCGGCCGGGGGCAGCGGGAAGTTGCAGGGGGGCTGTTGTTTCGGCCGCCACAAGCTCGGTGACGGTGGCTAGTCCAAACAGGAGTAGGCAAACGGGTTTCATGCTCTGGAGTATATGTTGATCCGGTTAACCAGAAACCAGGATTAGGTTTGCATATTGGATAGTATCGCCTGTACGGATCAGGCCGATGGCGCCGGGCACGCGTTTCTTGAACTCGACGTGCGATTCGTGGGAGGTCGGGATGCCTTCCAACCCTTGGGCAAACCGGGCACGCGTCGAGGGCGAGTTGTGTTTAAGGAATTCGCGAGCCATAAAGGCCTGCACTGGGTGAAAATCGTGGCGTACCGCTGCCAGGACCTGAAGCACCGTGGGAATATCGTCCTGCAGCGAAATGTCCACCGTCTCGATTTGCGGCCAGAAGGGAAAGCCGCGGTCGGCAATGACCAGGGCGTTGGTATGCCGCACCCGGGCCAGCAAGGATAAGAACTGCGGATTGAGGATTCTTGTCTGGATCATATTGGCGCAGGATTTGTGGAAGAATGGCTCGCTAAAAACCTCTGAGAGTGGTGCTGGTGCGATTGGGCAGGCCGGGCGCCGGCAGACGTTTGAGCACCCGGTACTCGAGGCCAAGCCGCTGGCAGTATTCGCGCTTGCTGCCCCGATCGCCGTCTTCGTTGACGACATAGATGTCAGGCTTGAGCCGCCGGATTTCGGGCTCGGCATCCAGCCAGCCGCTGCCGCTGGAAATGAGCGCCTGCTTTACAAACTTGATTGAACCAACCAGGTAGCGCCGCTCCTCCTGTGGAAACAGCGGATGCCCTTCGCCCTTGAGCAGCCGCAGGTTGGCGTCGTTGCCCACGACCACGTAGAGGTCGCCGTAGGCGCTGACTTCCTCGAAAAAGCGGACGTGCCCGCTGTGGAACCAGTCAAAACATCCAGTGACCATCACCTTCTTGCGGCCGGGCGCAGAAGCCACGGGCGCCGGCTCCGGGCAGCCCCGCATCCGCGAGGCGGGCAGCAACCGGTACTCCAGGCCGTGTTGGGCACAATAGTCCTGGCGCGCCGGGTTGGCCTGGCCTTCCTCATCCACCCACAGCCGCGGTTGAAAGCCCTCCAGCTTGGGCAGCGTATTGACCTCCAGCGGCGCCGCCAGCGGGAGGACTCGAGCGACGTAGCGCACGGCCCGCAAGACGTAGAGCCGCTCCGCCAGTGGGAACCTGGCCGGCTGGCCCGTCAGGCCTTGCAGGGCTTCGTCGGTCCACAGCAGGACCGTCAGCTCGCCGACTTTGGCTGCCTCTTCGAGAAAGCGCAAATGCCGAGCCCGCAGGTCGTCAAACCCGCCGCTCACGACCACTGCCGCTTGGGCGCTCATGCGGGGGCCAGGCGCACGTTCACTGTAAAGGAACCGGGCACCGGTTCTTCCGCCGCAACAATGAGATAGCCACCGCCGCAGCCCGAATACATCGCGCCAGGATGACGCTGCTGGTAAACCCGGAGCAACCCCGGCAAGTCCACCTTCAGCAGGGGGTGGCGCACCACGTGCGGCAGTAGCGTCTCCCAGCATTTCATGGTCAAGTTAAGAGAGGCTCCCAGCGCTGCCACATCGCGACGCCAGATGGCCTCGAAGCAATCCCGCCCCGACTGGCCCAGCCGGGCGATCCACTCAGGAACGAGGTTTTTCTTCCCCAGAGGATTGTAGCCCTCGGGCCGTGGCTGGACCGGCAGCAGGTGCAGTACCTGTTCGAGCCAGCGGGCCGTGCGAGCATCGTTGAGGGACTCGATGTGCGCCGGGAAGACTCCCCCTTCGATCTGGAAATCGTAGTCCAGGCGATTGATGCCGGGATAGATCAGGCCGATCATGTCCTGGGAGCCGCTGGGCTCTACTTTGCATTTGTTTTCGGCTGCATACAACTGGCGCACCAGCTTGGGGCGCGAGTCCTGGGGCAGGCCGTCCCGCCACAGTTGCAGGGCCACGACGCGGGTGCCATTGGCCAGGCCCGCACGGTCCATGGGGCGAAAATTGGGCTCGATTTGCACCACCACCATCGAACCGGGCGGCTCCGGGTTGTGGCGCGAAACGAACGGCTGGTCAATCCAGCCGCCAGCCAGTTGGAGGCGGTTGGGAACGGCGCCCAGGTAGCGCGCAATGGGATCGGAGCGTTTCATTCGACAACGCGCCTCCCGGCTTTGCGCCGGAGATACTGTTCCTTGATCCACTCGTAGGTGACCGCCAGCCCCTGGTCAAACGGAGTGGACGGCTCCCACTTGAGTACCTGCCGGATGAAGGCATTGTCGCTGTTGCGACCGGCCACTCCGCGTGGAGCATTGAAGTCGTATTTGCGTTTGAACCTCACTCCCGCGATCTTTTCCACTTTGTCCGCCAGTTCATTGATCGAGATCAGTTCGCTGGAGCCGAGATTGACCGGCGTGGCAATTAACCCGTCGCAATGCATGATCTTGTCAATACCCTGAACGCAATCGTCAATATACATGAAGCTGCGCGTCTGGGTGCCGTCGCCCCAGATAGTCATTTCCCGGTTGCCGGTGTCAATCGCCTCAATGGCTTTGCGGCAAATCGCCGCCGGGGCCTTTTCCCGCCCGCCGTCCCAGGTCCCGAACGGCCCATAGACGTTGTGGAAACGGGCGATGAAGGTCTTGAGGCCGCGCTCGTGCCAATACTCCTGGCAAAACATCTCGCTCATGAGCTTCTCCCAGCCGTAACCGCGCTCGGCCATCGCCGGGTAGGCATCCGATTCCTTCAGGGGACGCACCTTGGGGTCCTGCTGCAAGAGCGTGTTGTAGGCACAGGCTGAGGAGGAGAAAAAGTAACGCCGCGCCCCTGCCCGATACGCCGCCTCGACCATGTGGGTGTTGATGAGAATCGAGCGCAGACACTCGACCCGGAAGCGCTCGATAAAACCCATTCCTCCCATGTCGGCAGCCAGGTTATAGATCTCGACGGCGCCATCGCACGCACGCCGGCAGTTCTCCTCCCGGCTGCAATCCAGGGAGAGGCTCTCCACCCCCGGCACCCGCAAATACCATTCGCAGAGCGGCTTCTTGTCCAATGCCCGAATCCGCGTGAACCCCTGCTGCCGGTAATAGCGCGCCAGGTTGCCGGCAATAAAGCCCCCAGCACCTGTGATGACGATCAGATCATCCTTCTGCAGCGTCGAATCTCTCTCTTCCAGCCGCTTCGTTTTCATGGATGCCTATTTGCTTCCGTCTTTCGGAAGCTCCGCAGAGGTCTGCTGGGTGCCTGGTTTCTCGCATTCATCATCAGCAGATTACCAGGAAAGAAACAGGCCCGAATGACTATCCTTGACTAGTGCATGTCTATTCTTGGCTTTTTGGGCGATCGAGCAACTCGCGGACACCCTCGTTGTCCGATGCAGTTGGACGAGACGGCCCGAGACCCTCATCGTGCAAGATTATCCATGCTTGAGCAATCCTGTCCATTGCGTTTTGGGCAGGGCTCGTGCTTGGATGGCAGCATGGCGTTTCAACGTTGCCGCCATTTTCAAACTGCTCCATGCCGGGGCGGCGATCCTGCAGGTGCCGAGGCCGGCCTGGTATGAGCGGACCGGCGCCATCGTTGGGCTGGGAGCTCGAATTGGCCACCAAGCCGGACTTCGGCCTCGCCATGCGTCGAATCCATGCCTGGTTCCAACAGGAAGTTCTGGACCGACCGCCGATCCGGTTCAGCACGCATAACGCCGAATACTCAGCTTTGCCCCAGTTCCGCCAGCGCACTTGGCCGGATCTGAAGGCGCGCTGGTTCGATGCCGAATTCCAGGTGGACTGCTTTATCGAATCTCTCCGGGATCGGGTGTTTCTAGCCGAAACCTTTCCAGTATTCTGGCCAAACCTGGGTCCGGAGGTCTATGCTGCCTTCTATGGCAGCGAGTTGATCTACCAGGAGGTTACTTCCTATGCGGTGCCCTTCGTGTTGGACTGGGACGATGTGGCCAGGCTTCGGCTGGATAGTGCCAACGCTTATTTCCGCAAGATCGAAGAGATGACGCGTCTGGCGCTTGACCGGTGCCCCGGAAGTTTCCTGGTGGGCTATACTGATCTGCACCCGGGGGCGGATTGCGCCGCCGCCTGGCGCGACCCGCAGAACCTGTGCTTGGACCTCATTTGCGCGCCCGAGCAGACCAAAAGGCTCATCGCGCTGGCGACGGCCGATTTCCATAAAGTCTTTGACCACTTTGATTCCTTGCTCAAGGCTCACCTCCAACCGTCGGTCACCTGGATGGGGATTCCCTCCTTCGGCAAGCTGCACATCCCGAGCTGCGACTTCTCGGCGATGATTTCCCCGCAACATTTCCAGGAGTTCTGCCTCCCGGCGCTGCACGAGGAAGTCAAGCCAATGACGCATAACATTTTTCATTTGGATGGCCCCGGAGTCGCCAGGCATTTGGATTGCATCCTGGAGATGCCGGAGATCAATGCCGTTCAATGGGTACAGGGCATGGGACGCAATACCCCGATTCTTCAGTGGCTGCCCTTGCTTAAGCGGATTCGGTCCGCCGGCAAATCCGTGGTGGTGGACCTGCAAGTTTCGGAATTGGAACCGTTCATCGGGAGCTTGGACCCGGAAGGCGTGCTGCTGTGCCTCTCCGCCGATCCGGCAATCCAGCCTGAAATCATCAAACGCGTCGAAAAATGGTAGCGGCCCCGCACATGAGCACGGGCCGCGCCTCCCGTGGCCGACGGTTTCTGCCAGTTGTTCGCGGGCGCGTCCTTCGCCGCCGGTAAGATTAACGAGATAAGGTCTGGCATTACGTTGACACATCTTGTACATTAACCATCGTGCTTTCTGTGGGATCCGCCGCAAGACGGATGTCTTAACTATCTGCATGAAGTGTGGCTCTCATGTTCGTCGGCGCGCCGAGAGTGCTCCCGGGTTCTTCTCGGAAAGCGTGGGGCGGGTCCGGCGTTTTTACCTTTCGCTGGATCCGGCGAAGGACAGTCCGCTGGCCGTCGTATGTGGCGGATTAGAATACACCACGCCGGGCTATGTGATTCATCGCGACTCGTTTCCGTTTTATTCCATCGAGTATGTCGTGGGTGGGCGCGGGGAAGTGAGGCTGAACGGGCGTGGAGGCTCGTTGGAAGCAGGGGCGCTTTTTTCTTACGGTCCCGGGGTGCGCCATGAGATCCTTGGCGATCCGGCGAAGCCGTTGGTGAAATACTTTGTGGACTTCACCGGCGGGCACGCGCTGAAACAGTTGCGCTCCTGCCATCTGGCTCTCGGCTCGATGTTCCGGATTTTTCCGACGAACGCACTCCAGGGGCTGTTTGACGAGTTGATTCAAATCGGATTGTGCGCTCATCGCAGCAGCGCGGGTCTGTGTGCCAAAGTGCTGGAGTGCCTGGTGCTGAAGATCAACATCGCCAAGTCGCCTTCGAAAGAAGGGAACACCCTGGCGTTCCGCACCCACGAGCAGTACCGGCGCTATATGGAGGAAAATTTTTGCCGGTTGCGCACTCTGGAACAAATCGGCGACGAATGTCACGTCACCAGCGGGTACCTCTGTCGCCTGTTCCGTCGTTACGAACAGCAAAGCCCGTACGCCTACCTGCTGCGGCTCAAAATGCACTATGCGGCCGAACTGCTGCAACAAGGTGGTCTCCTGGTAAAGCAGGCCGCCGAGCAGGTGGGGTTCGAGGACGAATTCTTATTCTCGCGCCGATTCAAGAGCTTCTTTGGCGTCTCGCCCAAAGAATTCCGCGGGGCCAGGCCGCGCTAGTACGATAACAAAGAAAGTTCGATTTCCTCCAGCGTCCGGTTTTTGGTTTCCGGGACGTAGCGCCAGGTGAAAACGGCTTGCGCGAGAGCCATGACGGCCAGAAACGCAAAGGTGGTGGTCTTGCCGATCTGATGGAAGGTCAGAGGAAAGAGCAGCACGACGATGGCATTCGCCGCCCATTGCGTGAGAACCGGCACCGTCATGGCGGTGCCGCGCACCCGGTTGGGAAAGATCTCCGGCACCAGTGTCCAGAAGACCGGACCGATGCACGCCGCGAAGAAGGCGATATAGGCCATGATCAGGCTCAGCACCACCACGCCGGTGAAGCGATTGAGAACGCAGGCCAAGGCCAGCGCCACCAGCACCCCCGCCATGCCCAGGGAGCCAACGATGTAAAGCGGCTTGCGCCCGTAACGATCAATAACCCAGAAGGAGACGAGGGTCAGGAGGAAGTTGGTCAGCCCGATGACAAAGGTCGAGAAGAGGGCCGCATCCATCCTGGCGCCGGCTGACTGGAAAATGATCGGGGCGTAATCAATGATCGTGTTGACCCCCGAGAAGTGGACCAGGATGGCCAGGAAGAAGCCAATCATCAGGGCGCGGCGGAGGCCCGGCTGCCACAATTCCCGCAAGGGGGCATCACGCTGAACCAAGCTGTCCTGGATTTCCGCCATCTCAATTCTGGCGCGGCTTGGCCCCGTGATGCGACAGAGCAGAGTCAACGCCTCGTCCTGCCTGCCGGACTTGAAGAGGTAGCGGGGCGTTTCCGGGGCGCGCAGCAGCATCAGCATCAGTACGACGGAGGGCAGCACACCACTGATGAACATCCAGCGCCAGTTCCAGTCGCCCGTGTTCTGCACCAGGTAATTGATGCAGTAGGAAGCGAGGATGCCGAAAGTGATGGAAAGCTGATACAACGCGCACAAGCGCCCGCGCAAGGTCGCCGGGGATACTTCCGCCACGTAGAGCGGCGAGACAATAGAAGCGCCGCCGACGGCAATCCCGCCCAGGAAGCGAGCCAGCACAAAGAGGGCAAAGCTGGGAGCGAGCCCCGTGGCCGCGGTCGTCAAAGCGAAAAGCAGCGCCACTACCGTCAGGATGCGCCGGCGTCCGTACAGGTCGGTCAACCGGCCGGCCAGCACCGAGCCCACGATACAGCCGAAAAGCAGAGAGCTGAAAGCCCATCCCAGCGCCAGGTCATCCAGCCCGAAGTGGCGGGTGAGGAAAGGCCCGGCGCCGGTGATGATCGCAATGTCAAAGCCGAACAACAGGCCGCCCATCGCCGCCGTAGCCCCTAAAAAGGCGACCAGACGGTGGTTGATTTCGCCGCGTGGAGCAGCGACACCAGGCGATGGAGATATGCTAAGGAATTCGGACACGGAAGAACTGTCGGTTGGTCGCCGGAACCAGGAACCAGGGAGGGACGGCATTGGTTACGACTGTCCATGGGCCGTTCAGGCTCGCGGCTGCTTGCAGCGTGCCGCCCGACCAGGTCAATTGCAAGCCTCCACTTGTCGGCGCGACGCCCAAGGTCTCCGACGGATATGCGGTCTGGTAATGCGTTTGCACCCGGGCGGCGCTCAGGGCGTAGCCATAGACCGCCACCTCATCCACATCGCCATTGAAAAAGTCGTTGCCCGCTCCCTCGGTCGCTCCCGCGCCGAGGCGCAGGGGAGCGTCAGTGTTCGGAGCAAACTGCACGGTCGCCGAAGCTGCCGCCAGGCCATTGACGTAAAAGGTCTTGCTGGTTCCGGAATACGTGCCGACCAAATGTGTCCAACGTCCCGGCGTCACGGCTGGCCCGTTCAACGTATGCCAGAGGTTATTGATTCCGGTGCCGGAGCAGAATTGCCATACGTTATTGCTCGAAACCTGGAAGCAGTACCCCTGCGTGACCGGCGCATTGCGCGAGGTTAGCGGGGACGCCGTGCTGTTGCCGCCGCCCGTCACTCGCGCCCAGCACTCGAAACTGAAGGCGGAGGAGTTCAAGGCCGGGTGAAAATCCACGTCCACTTTGTCGCTGTTGCTGGCGTCAAAGTGGCAGGCGGTGTCGAGGTCATCCGGGAATGCGCCGACGGCACCAAACACCACAGCGGCGGAAGCGGTTCCGTTGTTGGTGGATAAGCAATCAAACACGGTTGGGCCGTTGGTTTCATCCAAGCGCCAATACGCCGCCGGCGCGTCTGCCAACACGGCGGTAGCATAAGGGCCGGGAGACCAGACCGAGAGTTGGGCTGGCAAACTGGTGGCCACGGCGCTGACGTTGCTGGCCACGAGCGAATAGTTGCCGGCCTGAGCAGAAGTCAGATTGGTAAGCTGCAAAGTGGAATTGGTGGCGCCCGCAATGGGGGTGCTGTTCAGATACCACTGGAGGCTGACGGGGGGACCGCCCGTGACGGTGGCGGAAAACACTGCGTTGCCGCCGATGAAGCGCCGGAGCGGCAATGGCGTTTCAGAAAACCCCGGCGGCGGGATATATTGAACGGCGCCGGCGTCGGCCCCCACGACCGGACGCGGATTGCCCAGAAAGTCGTTAGTCACAGTCACGGGCGGTGTGACGCCGAGGCCGCGAGCCGGGGAGTCGGTAGTGAGATAGAAGCCTGTAGCCAGAGAGCTGTTGAAGAGAAGCGGGTCCTGCTGAACCGAGCTGGCATCGTCTCCGGTCCACGACTGCCACGTCGCCAGATTGTCGGTCCCGGAGTTCGAGGTTCCGCTGGCCAGGAAGGAGAAGGTCGAGCCTGGGGAAGAACTCCGCCAGTATGCATTACCGTCGAGGGTATTGCTCAAGGCTTCGGCCGGTGTTTGGCCGGAGACGTAGATCTGATAGCCGTTGCCCAAGGAACCGCTGACGGCTTGGGAGTTGAAAGCGATGATATTGTTAAAGAGGTTATTGTGCCCACTGAAATGGTTTACCCGCGTATCGCTATAGAGGAATATGCCATCTGCCGCGCAACCGTAGATGGTGTTATTGACAATATTGTTGCTGCAGGCATCCAGCATGGTTATACCGCTGGCATATTTGCTGGCATAGGTGGGGAAAAGCTGGGTGTCGCATATCACATTGTTTTGGACCGTGAAGCGCCAGGCAAGAAGTTCCAATTGGATGCCGGCAACGCTGTTGCTGCAGACGTAGCACCGTTCAACCAAGTTGTTATAATTGGTGACATCGAACCAGATTCCAGGGCCATTGTTGCCGATCGCTTGGTGGCCTCGGAAGGTCGAAAAACTCGTATAAACCCATTTTCCCCCGCCGGCTTCCCAGCCTGGATTGTAAAGCTTCCAATTATTGCCAATGGATTGATTGGTGACCCAGAGCTGGTGACTGCCAGCGCCTGAAAAGCCCATTTGGCCGTTGCACCGGACCAAGTTATTGCTGAAAACATTATAACTGCCGGCAGAGTAAAGCCCGCCCGCATTGGCCCATTCAACCGCATTGTTTTCAAACGCGTTGTTCTGTCCGGTCACCTGGACCATGAGATCCTGGCAGATGTTGCAGGCATAGCGGAACGTCAATCCGTTAATCACTGTGTAGGAGGCGGTATCCTGCAAAGCATGATTGCGGGTGGCGATCTCGACGGTGTTGCCGGTCGGTGGAGCATTGCTGGGGAACAGAGCATAAATGGCCGTGGGATTAGTGGACGGTCCATTGACGAAAAATGCGCCGTT